>Ga0302325_10014202_pt1 | contig 16953 bp, 20 predicted proteins | sample Palsa_T0_2_FD_201948 | JGI IMG/M metagenome (GOLD analysis project Ga0302325, IMG submission 201948) | Peat permafrost microbial communities from Stordalen Mire near Abisko, Sweden - Palsa_T0_2 | ecosystem: Environmental > Terrestrial > Soil > Palsa > Peat permafrost | place: Sweden: Abisko... | reverse complement strand
ATATACTGTATCAGTGCCTTCACACTGGACCGTTTGTTAAGAGATGAGCTGACCCATGAGCTGAGGAGGTCACCTGCTTGGCGCGGAGGACGCCTACGGAGGACGCCTACGGCAAAATGGAAGAAGAGCAAATGCGAGGATGCTATATTGCTATGACATACCCGTGGTTGTAGATCTCCAGTCTCGCGGGCGCAGCCAGGGTACTGTACGTCGTTGTCTAGATCGTCCTGTCGGGTAGCTGTATCGGCGCGTGCGATTTAGGGCTAAGCAGCAGATCTGGAGAACATTGGCTCGCTGCTGGATACAGAAAGGGGGCCTGGTCTGTATGACGGAGAACACCACCTCACATGCTATGGTGAAAATTGGTAGTCATTCGCAGGATCCGAAATGGGATGCATGCCTGTTGCCCTCCTTTCTCCGTACGGTACGCATGGTTGTTGTCGAAGTCGGGGGGCGCATCCGAGAGAGCTTGTGCATGTGGCTGAGAAAGTTCAACAAAAGACTCAACTCACAGTAATTACCGCAAACGCTGGAAAACGAAGCGTCGTGTGCACACGAAAATTTGACAAAGCCAGGGTTCGGAGCTCGTAATAGACAAAGAAGCAAATGAAAAAGTGAAAAAGTGAAAGCTCTGCAAACATGTGCCTCGCTCATGGTGGAAAGGGAAGCTGGAGGTTGCTTCTTCCCCAACCTTCAAAGTCGACAGACAATTCAGTGTGTTGTTAGCTCGTCCCACGCCAGCAAGGAACCAGGCCAGGGCACCCCACTAAGGTAGGTGCAGGTGCTCTGCTCCCAGCTCGCGGAGGGCCAAAATTTAGCCGAGAGGAATTCGAATTCCTTATCGTGCCCCTTCAAATACTCAGCCTGCCCCTCGCTCCGATCGCTCTCTTTCTTCTTCACAACACCAAACAACACGACTCCTGTCTGTTGAAGCTGATCTGATCATCAACAATACCAATCCTCTTTTCCTAGTTTGCAACTTTCCCATTGCAACCCCCCCACAACCCGCAGAGATGGCGTCCTCCACCACCGTTTCCTACACGGCCAACGTAAGTTTTCTGCCGAGCTCGGAGATGTCCCCGTCGCACCGTGTTGACTTTGTCGCAGCTGTTGAAGTACATGGCTCTCGACCAGAAGGGCAATGCCATGGCCGAGTGAGTATTTCACATCGGTTTACCCACCGGTTTACCGTGTGCATCGCAGCTCATTGTTTTCAAGGTACATCTGGATCGACTCCACTGGCGGTGTTCGTTCCAAGTCAAAGGTGAGCCACTACCATCGCCACTACTGCGAGCCGATGCGGCCCGAAATTGACAAAGACTGATCCGTAAAAACCCTAGACCCTGACCAAGGTTCCAAAGGACGGTCTCTTCAAGATTGAGGATCTTCCCGAGTGGAACTTTGATGGTAGCTCTACTGGCCAGGCTCCCGGGGACAACTCTGATGTCTACCTCCGCCCCGTGGCCATCTTCCCTGACCCATTCCGTGGCGCCCCCAACATCTTGGTCATCACCGAGTGCTGGGACCCCGATGGAACCCCAAACAAGTTCAACTACCGCCATGAGTGTGCCAAACTCATGGAGGCCCACAAGGCTCATGAGCCGTGGTTCGGTCTCGAGCAAGAGTACACCCTCCTCGACGCCCTCGACAAGCCCTATGGCTGGCCAGTCGGCGGTTATCCCGGTCCACAAGGCCCATACTACTGTGGTGTTGGTACTGGCAAGGTCTACTGCAGAGACATTGTCGAGGCTCACTACAAGGCTTGCATGTACGCTGGCGTAAAGATCTCTGGTACTAATGCCGAAGTTATGCCCGCTCAATGGGAGTTCCAAGTTGGTCCTTGCGAGGGTATTGAGTGTAAGTCCTTCTCCTTCTGAAAAAACCATTGAAGACCTGCTGAAGTCGATTGCTTAGTGGGTGACCATCTCTGGATGGCCCGTTTCCTTCTCCACCGCATTGCTGAGGAGTTCGGTGCCAAGATCTCTTTCCACCCCAAGCCAATTCCAGGTGACTGGAACGGAGCTGGTCTTCACAGCAACTTCTCTTCTAAGGAGATGCGCAAGGAGGGAGGCATGAAGCACATTGAGGCTGCTATCAAGAAGCTCGAGGGCCGCCACAAGGAGCACATTGCAGTCTACGGAGAGGACAACACCATGCGTCTTACTGGCAGACATGAGACTGGTAGCATCGACTCGTTCACTTATGGTGTCGCTAACCGTGGTGCATCCATTCGTATCCCGAGAGAGTGCGGACACAAGGGTTACGGTTACTTCGAGGACAGACGACCAGCTTCAAATGCTGACCCGTACCAAATCACTGGCATTATGATGGAGACCGTAAGTACTTTGACTTCTATTGATTCATCCTGTACTAATCTGTTGTAGATCTTTGGCGGACTCGAGGACACTTCAATGAAGAAAGACTAAACAGGCGTTGATGGATGGGAGTGGTTGCGGTGTACACAAGACTTAATGGCGTGATCCTTTTGCTCGGGGATTTTATGCTTTATGATAGCGACGATTTCCTTTCTCAATCACCCACACTTGCGAGAGTTGCCTTGTAAATTGCGTGGCTCAAGACAATCGATACCATTTTCAAGATTCCAAGATACATTCATCACGTGCTTCGTGTTCTCATTCACTTTTGGGAGGTTGCTGAAGCTCGGCCAAGAGAAGCATGCAAAACCATCGAGGGGGCAGCAAAATACAAGAATGACAAATTTCCCTAATACTTTTGCCGAGGAGAGTAGCCTTGTCACATTTTGTCAGCCTTGCGTGCTCGTGCAGCCCCTGTAAATCCTGCACGTCATTCCACCAATGTCCGAGCTGCAGAATAATTTGGAGCTTGAGTTGTGAAGCTCCAGCAAAGCAAATTCAACAGTACACAATGATTTCCACAACGCTTCTGAAAGCTTCAGCGCGATCACCGCTGCGACGGTCCCTCCGCTCAATCTCAACCCTCCAATCAAATCCTCATATCGTACGTCAATTCCTCTCCCAACCGTCACTATCTAAACAACACCCCAGTACATCTTCCCGAACCCATCCTCTCCATCAACATCCCATATCCTCACTCTCTTGCCGACCGAACCACCTTCTCAAACCCTTTCAATAGGCACCACGACGAAGCTTCCACCTAACCCCGACTCCTTGACCGAGAACCCGCATTTCCTATCTATTCTTAACGATGTGCTACGTCTACACGCAACGGAAGATCCCATGGTACAAGGCCAAGCTGCAGCTTTTGCTTCGACCTCCGGCTCTGCTCTAGGCTCTGGCGGCATGTTTTTCCCGCAGCAACCGAAGAGGAAAGTTCCTCGCTCGGGCGGAGGTGGGACGGGAGGTGATGGGGCTGGTGGAGCGAGTAGTCAGGGGGGAGCTGGTGGTGGTGGCAGAGGAGGTTATATACACGTCAGTGATTTAAGAGCGCCGCCTGATTATGGGAGAATTGCTTGGCCGGAGGATATATTTGGGAGTCTGGAGGTTGATGGGAAGGGAGAGTTTGTGGTTGGCGAGGGGGGAGTGAAGGGGAATTGGCAGGCTAGTGGGACTTATAGGATGATTACAAGGGAGGGAATGTGAGTCTTGTGCTGAATTTGGTAATGGGTGTATGCTGACATATTCCAGATTGGGTTTAAGTGATTTCTTGAGAGGGAAACTGGTTGAGAGATTGAGGGAGGAAGAGAAGAAAGAGCTGAGATGATTCAGGTTGGGAATTTGGGAACCGACGCGTATCGTGAGAGAAGCCCGATCTCGGGGCTCAATGTTCTCAGGGGCGTAGAACATTGGGTGTAAAGGCGAGTGGAAAGAGACGCGTGAGGTCTTCAGGCCTTGGAAGATAAGGCACTATAGCGGTCTTGCCTCTGAGATATCATGAATGGAAGCAAACTGTTCCACGGCGACATATAATGAGAACAAGAGCTTGTAGATGTATGAGATTATGCAAAGTGATAAGCTCTTCAACAATCATTAATGCCAAATCTCAACTATGTTTTTGGCGACTTCGGTAGAGGCTACTTCAACCACTCTTCACCAAGAGCGATTGCAAAAGTTACCCTAAATTCACCTTGTTGCCATATAGGTTCAAACTTTAGGTAAGCTCGGGTAACACACGACAAGCCCAAATACGAGGTGTTACAAAGAGTCCTTGATGATTCACACTCCGCAAACCATCTCGATCTGTACAACGCTCTACCCCACAATGCAGCTTTTAGCGACCTCCTCACCAAACTGACAAGCGCCAGCGGACTCGCAGGCCACTTTGCAAGACAAACCTGTGGAAGCTCGACATCACCAAGTAACGCCATGAACCTGTTCTTGCCAACAACCCCAGAATGAACGCAAGAGTCACTTGAATCCTGAACATTTTTCCTCCTAAGCTATTCATCGAGCTGATAGCTCCTTCTTCGCTTGTCGCCCGGTCTTGGTGGGGCAACAACATCGCTCACAAACTCCCATCAACCCCCAAAAAGCAACCACCTCCCCCACCATGATGCCTCACGGGGCGTACGATGATGGGGAGCTCGAGATCTCTCTTGCGCCCTCCGCGAATCGTCGCGCTCAGAACAAGCCTCCAGATGCCAGCAGTCGTCGACAGCAGAATGGGAACCACAACCGATCTGTTGAGCCTGCACCGCAGAAGAAGGCCGAACAGCGGATCGGAGCGTACCACATCATCCGTACGCTGGGAGAAGGTTCATTTGGGAAGGTGAAGCTGGCTACGCACCGAGTGACGAACCAGCAGGTGGCTCTCAAGATCATTGCTAGGAAGAAGCTCATCAGTCGTGATATGGCTGGCCGGGTGGAGCGGGAGATCGAATATCTGCAACTTCTCAGACATCCCCACATTATCAAACTGTGAGTCGAACTCCTTGTCTATGGTCATACGTTATATAGAGGCTAATTTGTGTCCCGCAGATACACCGTGATCAAGACCCCTCTGGAAATCATCATGGTCCTGGAATACGCTGGCGGTGAACTTTTTGACTATATTGTGCAGAATGGCAAGATGAAGGAGGACGAGGCTCGGAGATTCTTTCAACAGATTATATGTGCCGTCGAATACTGCCACAGACATAAGATTGTTCACCGAGATCTGAAGCCGGAGAATTTACTCCTAGACGAGAATCTGAACGTCAAAATTGCCGATTTCGGACTGAGCAACATCATGACAGATGGAAACTTCTTGAAGACAAGCTGCGGTTCTCCCAATTATGCAGCCCCAGAGGTCATCAATGGTAAACTCTATGCTGGCCCGGAAGTCGACGTCTGGAGTTGTGGTGTGATTCTGTATGTTCTGCTCGTTGGGAGATTGCCATTTGACGATGAACACATTCCATCTCTCTTCGCAAAAATTGCCAAAGGGCAATATGTTGTTCCGAATTACATGAGCTCTGGGGCAGCTGCATTGATCAAGAAGATGTTGGCAGTCAATCCTGTGCACCGAGCAACCATCGAGGAGATTCGCATGGACCCGTGGTTCCTTAAGAATCTTCCAGCATATCTGCAGCCACCCGTGGAAGAGTTTCTTGATACTGGAGTTGATCCCAGCAAAGCTATCAACCCAAAGCTTATTGCACCACATGCCAGTCCAGCTGTTCAAGAGAAGCTACACGACCAGGTCACGGAAAAGATCAGTAAGACAATGGGTTATGGTATCAAGGATGTTCAAGAAGCTTTAGCTGCCGAGGAACCATCTGCTATCAAGGATGCCTACTTGATTGTTCGGGAGAACAAGTTGATGCAGGCCAATCGTAAGGCTCCCCTTCTACCGAAAGTGGTGTTCGAAAATCAAGAACGAAAATGTGGAATGATAAAGAAATTATGGAACATTTACTAACACAAATCACAGCCAATCTTTCAGATGAGAAGGGCCAACTCCTATTTCAAGCTCCTTCACCCCCACCTTGGAACGATGGCATTAAGCTGGACAGTGCTGTTTCCCCGCCAGAATCTCCTGCTGTCAAGGAGTCTTCTGAAGGTGCCGAAGTTCTTATTGCGCGGCCAAGTCCCCTTCTGGATACCATGTCTCCTCGTTCTTCCAGCTCGATTGGTACCGACAGATCACTTCGACCATACGTCAGCAAGATTGGTATTCTTCCAAGCAGTTTGCCAACATATCACAAGGACTTTATGGAAGCTCGACGGACGGGCAAAAACATCGGAAACCCTCTGTCGACTGCTCACTCAGAAGTTAATGAGCCGCACCCACAAACCGAGGCCGAGAAAGCTGAGACCATGCGTCGCCTCAATCCACACTCTCGTAGTCAGCTCAAGTTGGACGAGGCAAGCAAGAGACCTGCAGGAATGACGCCTGTTCCACAGAAGAAGGCGAAACCAACAAAGTGGCAATTTGGTATCCGGTCACGAAATCAGCCTCTGGAGGCGATTGGCTGTATCTACAGAGCTCTTCAAAAGCTTGGAGCCGAATGGGTTGTTGATGAAGATTGGGCAACGTTTCGTCGGGAGGATGGAGAGGATGACGATGGGTAAGTTTGGCTCAATAGCTCCAGCCAGTGCTAACAGTGGCCCAGGACCAACAACAACAGCTTCGTGTCCAATGCTAGTGGCGGCTCATTGCACCATGCGGATTCTTTGAGCAGGCAGAGCAGCAGACAAGATGGCTCGAAGTTGAGTTTCAGCAGTGTTGATCCTAATGCGCGTTACAAGTTACCGGCAGACCCTTGGGTGCTCCGAGTTCGCTGGAAGAAACACGGCATGTACCCTCCTGGAACCGTTCCTCCTGGATCCACTCACTCATCCTCGATAGATCTCCGCCGTCACTCCGTGGCCTCTTTTAGCAGTGCCGGTGGTTCCCTTGCATCCCAGGAAGCCTCTCCCCCAAAAGCAACAAAAGTGGAACCCATCGAGAGCGTCGGGATGCATCTGGATATCCAGCTCTATGAAATGGAGGTAGGTGTATACCTGGTTGACTTCAAATGTGCGGGCTATGAGACACCAGACGGAATGCTGCTCGAGGAAAAGGACGTCACTTCACCTTTCCCGTTCCTTGACCTGGCTTCAAAGTTAATCATCCAGCTTGCCGAGGCAGATTGAAAGGCCTCCTTCTGAATAAGAAAATAATGTTACATGACGAGATGATGGTGGGTTTGGGAATTACAATGGATGGTATGAAGGATATTTGAAACCGGCAATGAAAAATATGACCAATGGGCGACGCAGACTGAAGGCGAAGTGATCTTCGAGCATGGCGTTGTGTTGGAATTGGTTGAATACCCGAAGAAATTTGTTCTCACGTTTTTTCAATTCTCCTGCATGGTAATGGCAAGGTGGGTGCGTGGTAATCTCCACTCTTTGTGAGCGATAATACGGACTTCATCATAGATCAGATCAGGCGTAGGAATCATATGGATACCATCAAAAGCATTCAATCAGATAACACAATGAGAATGTGAAGTAAAGTGCAACTCTACTAGAACTATTTAGTAATTGGTGCATGATGGGGACAATAGTAGGTCTTGTGTCTGTCATTGTTTTGGGTGTCAATTCCATTTTCTAGCAACATCCAATATGTGGAGGGTTCGAGACTCCGTTCGAAGTGAAGCCTGTGGTAATCATACATTTTGTAACCCAACGCCGTATGCTCGCCGAAACGCCAGAGTCCCAACCTCAGCTCAACATGATATCTTTCCCCCGCATCATTCTCCACCCTTTGTCCTATTCTTCATCGTCGGTCATTCTGACCCTGGCCTGGCCCTCCCTGCTGTCCCTGATTCTGCGGATCGAACCCAGGACCGCCAGAGAGCGGCGGAAATCCAGGCGGAGGTTGAAATCCACCGGGCAGTGGCGGGAACTGAAAATTCGGAGGGAGACCACCGGGAGGTGGGAATGGCATCCCTTGAGGCAGAGGAGGCATGCCTGGTCCTGGCGGGAAGGGTGGCATGGGCATTCCGCGGCCGCCTGGTGGTGGAATCATGCCTTGTGGGAGACCACCGGGGAGAGGCATACCGGGCATTGGGGGCATTCCGGGCATGCCGAATGGTGGAGGTGGGACGCCTGAAGGGAATATTAGAACGGAGTTTATGGAGGGGAAAGGGGAGAGGGATAACAAACCTCCTGGAAATGGGAATGGTGGCATTGGTTGGACGCCAGGGTTTTGACCGAGCATGGGGTTTGATGAGGATTGGCCTTCGGCTGCATATGAGGATGTGATTGAGTCGATGACGGACTGGGCTTTCTCGTGGCCGATTTCTGGGAGGTTTGGTTAGTTTTGGAGAGGGAATGGGTGGGAGGCAAGCCGTACGTTGGTAGTAGTCTACGACATTTCGCAGATGATTCCTTCCACTGTTGTGAGCTTTGCGGACGCTCATCGAGTCGTGTGTGAGGTACACATCGCAGTAGTCGCCTGTGCGAGGTCAGTTTGAGCTGTTCTTGTCTTGAGAAAGTGGAGAGCTTGTAAAGCTTGCGCTTTTGAGACTTACAGAAGACTAAAGATAATGTTAGCAGGGTGCATAGAGTCAGTCGCAAGGCAGGTGACTTACATTTAGGCATCTTGGCAGCGTTGTCACTCAAAAGTTCCTGAGTTTGTTGCGCAAGTAAACTGAGAGTCGAGCGCCTTCCAAAAGTTGAGACTGAAGTTCGCGACTCCACACACGTGACCTTGAAATTCAGGCCGACAACCCCCTGTCGGGCCACGTCCTAAAAACTTCCCCTTTACTTTACGCGACAGATGCTTTTCTAGAACAGACAACCTCACAAGAGCACCGGAGAAGATGGCATATCTACAGTCCTTCCTGCGCACAGCATGCAGCCTGCTGCTATTCCTTGCCTGCTCAGAGGCCCTGAAATTCGACATCGAGGCCGCCGGTAAAGGAGATGCAAAGGGCACAAGATGCATACGGAATTTTGTTGCGAAGGATACCCTGGTGGTGGTTACGGCTACTGTGGGTGGATATAAGGGTGACGGGATGGTAGTTAATATGCATGTAAGTTAGGATTATCTTGACTTCTGCTGAAGGGAAGTGTGCTGACAATGCAATTCATAGATCAAGGATGCCGTTGGAAATGAGTACGGACGACCGAAGGATGTCGCTGGCGAACAAAGGATGGCATTCACATCTCACGCCGATGCATCTTTCGATGTGTGCTTCGAGAATTACTACTCTGGGTGTAGGTTTTCCTGAAATTGGAACCTGCAGACAATACTGACATTACCTTTAGCTAAGGGCGTACAACACCCATTCCGACACGTAGAACTCGACATCGATATTGGTGCAGACGCAAAGGATTGGTCGGCGGTCCAAGCAACCGAGAAGCTGAAGCCTGTCGAGACTGAATTGCGCCGTATTGAGGAGATGGTCGCTGAAATCGTGGCTGAGATGGACTACCTACGAACCCGAGAGCAGAAATTACGAGACACGAATGAGAGCACGAACACCCGGGTTAAATGGTTTGCTTTTGGGACAATGGGTATGCTGATTGCATTGGGAGCGTGGCAGGTTGTGTATTTGAGGGCGTATTTCAGGTATGTTGCGGTACATTGGTGTGTGCGTATTCAGTTTACTAACAAATTCACAGGTCAAAGCATCTCATCTAGATTTTCGAAAAGTGAAAACGGTGCTGAGAGCGTGGCGTGGCAGGAAATATCTACGGCAGTGGACCTCCTTGTTTTACTAGTGGGTGTAGAATAGGTATATAACGACAATTCGACGGAGGCAAGTAAAGCCATGGTAGAGACACGGGCGTCTTTCTCTTTACATCGTGCGATGCGGAGCAGTCAAGCATGAATAGGTGGTACACTACTTGTTGGCCTCAATAGTACAATTGGCTGGCTGTGGCTGGGCATTCTGAGTTGAGAAGCCAAATGCTTTCCAGCTAGTACACATCCATAACAAACGCACAAGATTGCCATGTTCCAGGTTACTTTTTTACTTGTTCTAATATACAATTCTTGCTTATGAAGGTGGCATCGTATCGAAGGTCTGAGCGACCTCTTTCTCCCACGGAAGACGAGCCTTTCCATAGATCTCAGCCCCTGGCTTTAAGGACTTGCCCTGATCGAGGAGAATGGTTCGAGCAATGATTTTCTCACCCATTACTGTTTGATGGTGGTACACACTTGAACCAATTAGCCAATACGTTTCGCAGACGCTCCCGATCAGAGAGATAGGAAATTCGGATTAAAGAAAAAGAAATTGGGGTTTTACTGAGATGTGCAGTTGGGACAATAATAGCAGTTGACCGGCTTGCCTGGGAAGTTGTCAGCAGCCAGTTTTCAATTTTCAATTTGGATATGTCAATGGCTCCGGGCAATGTACCTGAATCGCCATAATACGTGTATGTATTCAACTTCCCCTTAGTGATTTTAAGGTTCTATGAAATGTCAATTTCAAGATTTGATGGTCTGCATGAAATCACGAACGTCCTTTGGCACAATTTGATTCAATGAATAGGTGCCACCTCCGAGCTGCTTGCAGGTATCACAGTGGCTGTACCAAGTATTAGTGTTATTTCTCAAGACGAAAAAACAGATGCTCAAAGATCCATACCAGAGAATGTGTGCTCTATCCTCAAGCTTCACTTCCCATTCGACTTGGCCGCAATGGCACTTTCCGTGATCGGCCGTCATGGTTCTTGGAATGACTGGGAGTAAGAGTGTAAATTAAGCTGTTGATGAAATCTGGAGCTTCTCAGGCAATAGATGTGTCTCAATTGCTGCGTTTATATATCAAATCTCAATGATCTCGGATGGAAGGGTAAATCCGAGCTACGTTCAGTCATAGTGAGAAATGAGGGGCTCCTAGAGTTTATCTTACCAATATCGAGGGTCTCGACAGAGCAACAGCCCGCGGAGTTTAGTGTTCGAGCTAGAGCGGTACATTCGGCACTTTGAGCCCTAAGATATGGCAGTTGAAGGTAAGGAAAGCCGTTAGTTCCAGCTTCACATCGAACTGATCCATACTAGAACATCAAGTATATAATGTCTTCCAATGAGGGGGCTCCGAGCTTGTTAAATCTGACGTTTGCGGGGTAGAACCATATTTCTGACGACCACTCGTAATTGATAAACTTAGATAGACAAGAAAGCCAGTTCCGCAGTCCGCAGTAATTCGATAGTAGTGGATCTATGATTTCATAGGAAGGCGCAACTCTTGTGCTTCGAAGGATGTAACAGAGCATGTGAAAAGCATGAACGAAATCTTCTTTTTGAATGATAAAGATGCAAATGAAGGGCGAGGTGGGAAGACTTGACATTCAACTCTCCGAAAGAAAATGGAGAAATCCATGGGGTCTTTCAACTTGTTTATATACCCCTTAGTCAAGCAAGGGTGCCATCAGGGTGCTCAAGCTAATCGGATTGGAAAGGACTAAACCCTCGAATGTGCATTTTTCATGAGACCATGAGACGTTGGAGTAACTTCTCTTACGATATGGCATTGAACATGCAGTCAATGATGTAGAAGTCCAATACCTAAACTTAGATAAAATCAATCCCGTGATGAAGGGAACTAGATCACGTGACTGGCGATAACGCACTCTTTATCAGTCTAGCGCCGATTATTTTTTACCCTCTAAATTTGAGGATTATTTTGACGCTCCCCAATGCTGCGAAAATTAACCAAGGCCCAGAAACAAAAATGGATCCCACCGAACTGCACAGCAAAAAGAGAAAGAGAAAGCATGGCAGTGCCAATGCCGAGAAGGGGGAAGCTGTCACTGCCAGCAATGCGACGAGTTTTGAAGTGGAGGAGGTAAAATCGAAGCACTCGAAGTCGGAGAAACGAAACAAGAAAGCGAAGAAGACCCACGAATCCGACGAGGAAGAAGAGACATTTAACGAAGACGATCTGAACCCAAATGCGGACTCCGAGAGCGAGAACCAGGACAATGATTCTTCGGAGGATAATGAAGAGGTCACACAAGCTGTTGAGGAGGACGAGGATGTTGCAGAAGGCGCAGACCTCGCCGAGGGACCTTTATCAGGCACGGAGCTATCATTACCTAACACTGGAACACAATCTCAGAAATTCTCGGAGCTGAACTTGTCTGAGAAGACTATGGAAGCTATCAAAGACATGAAATTCGAGAGCATGACCGAGATTCAACAACGAGGCATACCGCCTTTGCTCGCGGGACGAGATGTACTTGGAGCCGCAAAGACTGGGTCGGGAAAGACATTGGCATTTCTGATCCCTGCCGTCGAAATGCTCAGCTCATTACGATTCAAACCTCGAAATGGAACTGGTGTCATTGTTGTTTCGCCCACCAGAGAGTTGGCTCTACAGATCTTTGGAGTTGCACGGGAACTTATGGCACATCACTCGCAAACATATGGAATTGTTATTGGCGGAGCAAACCGAAGAGCAGAGGCAGAGAAGCTCGCAAAGGGCGTCAACCTCCTGATCGCAACCCCTGGACGATTGCTGGATCACTTGCAAAATACCCAGGGATTTGTGTTCAAGAACCTCAAAGCTTTGATCATTGACGAGGCGGATCGGATATTAGAGATTGGTTTCGAGGATGAGATGAGACAGATTGTGAAGATTCTGCCCAAGGACGAGCGACAAACAATGCTCTTCTCCGCTACGCAAACTACCAAAGTTGAAGATCTGGCCCGAATATCTCTCCGCCCTGGACCTCTCTATATCAACGTTGATCACCAAAAGGAGCATAGTACAGTGGAAGGTTTGGAGCAGGGTTACGTTGTCTGTGATTCCGACAAACGATTCCTTCTCTTATTCTCTTTTCTCAAACGCAACCTCAAGAAGAAGATTATAGTCTTCTTCTCAAGTTGCGCCTGCGTAAAATACCACGCCGAGCTTCTCAATTACATCGACCTCCCCGTTTTGGATCTACACGGCAAGCAAAAGCAACAGAAGCGAACCAACACGTTCTTCGAATTCTGCAATGCTAAGCAAGGAACCCTTATCTGCACCGACGTTGCAGCTAGAGGTTTAGATGTAAGCAACCCTCAACTCTTTTCTACTAAATCCCTTTCTAATCATAATCATCATAGATCCCTGATGTTGATTGGATTATTCAATATGATCCACCTGATGATCCCCGTGACTATATCCACCGTGTAGGTCGAACCGCCCGTGGATCCGACGGCAAGGGACGCTCTCTGATGTTCCTCCAACCATCAGAGGTCGGTTTCCTCACCCATCTAAAGACCGCCCGCGTTCCTGTCGTCGAATTCGACTTTCCAGCCAAAAAGATAGTGAACGTTCAATCCCAGCTTGAGAAGCTCATTTCGCAAAATTACTATCTGAATAAGAGTGCGAAGGATGGGTACAGGAGTTATCTGCAGGCTTATGCGAGTCACAGTTTGAGAACTATCTTTGATGTCCATAAGCTGGATTTGGTGAAGGTGGCCAAGAGCTTTGGGTTTACTGCACCGCCTAGAGTGGACTTGACATTGGGAGCCAGTATGAGTAGGGATAAGAAGACCCAAGGACGGAGAGCGTATGGTAGCCAGCCCAAACAGGGAGGAAGCTTTAAGAAAAGGGGTATGCAGTAAAGGTTGAGAGCAAATGTTGATATAATACCGCATAGCATTGAGGGGCGTTTTGTGGGGAACTTGCTTAGGCGTATTAATAGGTCAACAGCAGCACTTGACAGTTGTGAAGCAGACTTTATTTTGAAAAGCAGATTTCACTTCTCATTTTATGGTTCCAATGAATTATGTATGCTACCTTGATCCCCTTTTCTACAACCAACCCGATGGATATTGCAAAGGCAGCGAAGGACAGAGTATGCTCACGACCGACTTTTGCGTGGCCAACTTCTAATGTACACCGTCTGCAAGAAACGCAGCGCAACCCTCCGAGCTCATTTATACCCATAAAATAAGATCCACCATGCGTAGGAAATCAGACACTATTCTCTCAACCACTAAATACCCTTGATAGCTGCTGGTCGTCCTCGTCTTCGTCCCCGTTTTGCAGTCATGCCTCCTCGGCCCCGGAGGGACACGCCGCCGCCATGTAACGGCTTAGGCGATACACGAACAGCGGGGATGTCATCATCGTCTGAAGAGTCATCTGATACAGGCACTGCAGATGCAGAACCTTCTGAAAGCTCGGCTCCTGATTCCTCGAAGTCCGAATCGGGACTAACTAGTCGAACAACAGTTGGGCCCTTCTTCACTGGTAAAGCTTCAGGAGGCGCAAATGATACATTCTTGGTGCTGGACGACTCAGTTGGAGATGTAGCATAGTAGTTTCCAGCAGGCGGCGATTTCTCGTTCACACTACCCCATCCGACGGGGCTGGCAATTGACGGACTCTTTAAGATTGGCTTGAGTATTGAAGGTGTGCTTCTTGCACTTGGTGGACCCGATGTAGAAGCTTCGGGTTCAAGACCCTTTTTGGCAACGATCTTGAAAGACTTGCCTTTCAAGGCCAGTTTTTCTTTCAGTGAAAGTAATTTCTGTACTGGCGCAAATCGGGGCGGCGGAGGTGACGGCGATTCAAGGTCTATTGGAGGAGCGACTTGCGGTTTCTTCGGTGGCCTACCTCTGCGCTTGGGAGCTGACTGTTCCGGCTGTTCATGACTTGGCTTAACTGAATTCTGCACTACCTCCAACTCAGGTACGGATGCAGCCTGCTCATCTTGATGGTTAAGCGAAGAACTCCTCGGCTCTGCAATTTGCACATTAGGATCCTCAACGGAGGGACGCCAGGTGACACCCTCGTCACTTCCTGGTCGCTCTCGCGGCTCACCGAAAAGGCTGTCGACATCACTGTCATCGAGAGCCACGCCACCCTCTGGTTCTGAAGAAATTTCGACTGCTGCTGAACCGGTTCTTTCTTTTACTTTGGATCGGGGTTTCCTAGTTCGCTCCGGCAGTTCATCAGGGAAGGGAACCCCAGCCTCCTCTGCTTCCTTTCTCGCAAGCCAAGCTGATTTCCGAGGTGTCTTGATCGTATTTGGAGCTCCGGATGGTGGTTCGGACCTACTGGCTGGCTGGACTCGCATGTTTCTCTTCTTAGCCTGGACAGGCTTCTTTTCTATTGGCTTGGACTTTCCTAGGCGGCTCATCGCTTGAGCAGCAAGTTCCAAATCGGAGTCACCCTGTTCTTTCTTACGCTTATGAGAAACTTGCGAGGGTCCCTCGTCTTCTTCAATGGGGACTGCGTCTTCACCCAAATCAACATATGTCTGTGGCTTTCCAGTACTACGACGGGGAGGGCGTTTCTCGGGCTTCGATTTATAAGCGACATCGTTGGTATCGTCTGGCTTGGTTTCCTTCTTCTTTGCAAGGATCTTCTGACGTTTGGATGTAAAAAAATCCAAGTCATCCTCATCTCCGCTTCCATTCTCACCCTTTCGTCTTCGCTTTTTCCCTGCCTCGGGGGCTTGCAACGCCGGGTCTAGAAGATCTGATAGCGCCATGTTCGGGGTTTGTCGCTGGGCCATCGGTTGGGATAGGTCTTCCACTAAATCGTTCGTATTGGGAAGATCATAAAGAATTTTATCGATGCTGTTGCCTTGCTGATAATAACCAATGCCCATCATGCGGTTCTGACCAACACTCGATGGATCGGGGTACGATTGCTCCGGAGCAAGCATTGGGGCTACTGGTGCAAGGAGTCGAGAAGGATAACTTGCTGGTTGTTGGTTGAATGAATCATAATCATCCAGATCATAATGGCCATCCATCCACTGACTCGAATCCTCGCCAAAGCCATTTGCTATGTTCATCGCATCTCCATTGGCGACGGGGCCTAGAGTATTGTAAGGGCTTTGGTAGTGACCGTTACCATTTGATAAGAAGGAGAATGGAGCAGATTCTCGGAGCTCAGGGTCGATATCGGCCATGCCAGCGGTGTTATCATCTCCATTTGCACCGGCAAATGGATCCAATTGAGCACCGTCCTCGAGAAAGCTTTCGTCCACAGTATCGACACGAGCCTTGTCTGCTTCGGCTTTCTCCTTCAATTTCTTCATCCTTCCAGATTCATGGGGATTGTCGGCATTTTCATCGCGTAGCCAACCCAAATTGGTCTTAGAGAAATCCACGAGACTTTCCACACTTCGATAATCGGCCACTTTTCGAGTGTCGTGACCCAGAAGAGTTCCTTTTGGTTGGTAAGGGGTTTGAGTAGGATTCTTTCGGCACTTTCCGCAAGAACACATCTTCAGACATCTCGGACACTGCCATTCTTTATCTTCCATGACCGTTTGAGGCATTATATCAAAAGCACGCCACAATGTGCCATAGCAGTACGCCAGGCTACAAGTTGTGCAAAAGGCGAGCTTCCAATTATAGTCATGATGACAACAGATATGGCATGCTTGTGTCTTGCCTTTTGCTGGTTCGACTCTTCCTTTGCCCGGTTTCCATTGTTTCGACTTCTTTCCCCCCTTTCGCTTCTTGATCCGCCCTTCATCGTCGACCTCCGGCTCAACATCAGACATCTCGGGAGTCGGTTCCCTAGGTTTGGTGATATCGTTAAATGGTCGAAGCTTCAGCTGCTCCTGGCAGACTTCAGCGATGGGTTTCTTTCCAGATCTCTTCCTTGCAATATCAAGCGGTTGAGGGGACCTCATTGTGTCGAAATATCCATCAAATTGCACCACAATATTGCGCCACTCCTCATAATTCCGACAGAGGGTACTCCATTCCCATTGTTCAACCCAGCTCAAGTTCGAAATGCAAGCGCAGGAACGACCCATAGCATAACAGTCCATGCATACATCGTATGTATCTTCCTCTCCGTTCGGGCCGTACTGGATGCAGGTCTTACAAGTAAGGAACCGGTTGAAAATATTGCAACGGCAGTATGAGCAAGTGACGTTTGAGTCGTACGGTAAAAGTTCGACATTTTTCTCCTCTGGAAGCTTTGGTGAGAACATTTCACTGACTATAATTTCTTGATAAAGTGCAAAAAGGCGCTTGAAGTCATCCAATAATTGTTTGATCCGACCATACTTCCACATCTTCGGCTCGATCGTGTCTCGTTGAAGAAGATCGCTGTACTTTAATAGC
>Ga0302325_10014200_pt1 | contig 16953 bp, 18 predicted proteins | sample Palsa_T0_2_FD_201948 | JGI IMG/M metagenome (GOLD analysis project Ga0302325, IMG submission 201948) | Peat permafrost microbial communities from Stordalen Mire near Abisko, Sweden - Palsa_T0_2 | ecosystem: Environmental > Terrestrial > Soil > Palsa > Peat permafrost | place: Sweden: Abisko... | reverse complement strand
ATTGACGAGAGATCTGCTCCACGATGTGGTGTACCGAGAAACATGATGGCTCTTACGTTTTTTTGTATTCTGAGATACGATGGGTCAATGCTAGCTTCGATGACGGCCTACAGTCGTTAGGTCTGGAGAATTATTCTGGAACCTTTTTTATGACCAACCCACCCATGCTATGGCCGATGAATACCGTCGGAGCCTTAAATTAGTTAAACACTTTTAGAGCTTCTCACGTCCGACCCATACTTGTCGAAAAACAAATCAAGGGCATGAACGAGTTGCTTGGCAAAGTCTGCAATACCGAGAGTATTCTTCGGCGCCAAGACATTCTTGAAATTGGCAGCGTAGCCAAATGTTAAAATACGGGCATTCGCAAAGCGGTCGTCCTCGTTGAGGAGAGTTGGCCAGAAAGCATGGGAAGAGTGTGTCCACGTGTCTTTTGCAGAACCGCCTAATCCGTGGACAAAGATAAGATTGACGGTATTCCCATCGATCAGAGGTTCGTGCAGAACATGTAACCCCAAAGGGCGCTCGGATAGGGGCGATGAGGATGAAATGAGAGCGGAAACTTCTGAGCCACGCTTGACTCCAGTGTCGTATGCAGGGCCCTGGGTTTCGGGATTGAGGTTGTACAGATAATGTGCGACAAGTGTAGATATTGGTTCACGACATATAACTGCCGCGAATGTACAGAGAATGCCGAGTAATGTCAGGTATCGGATACTTTTCGGGACGTCCATGGACGGCCGAGTGATAGTTGAGGTCCGAAGCACGTAGCTACGTCGAAACGAAGAAGGCTGTGCAGGGGCAAGGGCCCTCGCATTTCTCTCTTCGCATCCCACGGATTGAAAAGGGGCCGTGCTTTATCTAATTTATTCGCACAGCCACCTATATGCGCCGTGACACAGCCCTGCAAGCAGACCTGTGTGGTCGCGCAACGTTGGATTAGGTTTCCATGGCAATTCTACTCATCCCGCACGTGAAATGGCTGAACACGACCGTCGGTAATTCAGATGGTACGAACATACTATAGCTAGGGAGATTTGCTAGGCAAACGGCCTCGTCGTTACAGGGAATTACGGTTTCTTTCTCAAGAAGCAAGGGGAAGTAATGTGCCAGGCTCTGGGAGCTCCACCGCAAACGGTGGGTGGTTGGGTTTGAGGCGGTCGGCACCTTAAGTGATATTGGCGCCATTTTACCAAGAAACATTTCGAGCGAGGAAAGATTCCAGCCATACTCAGTCAGGCGTCGCAGTTGGTTTCTCACACAATATAATTGTCGGAACCTTCTCAGAAATCTGGGCACTGGAAATTCGACAACGTAACCTTTGCGATGCTAGCTATACTGGTCATTGGGGTAATTCGGGGACCGAGCCATGCTTACCGCCTTCATTAAAACGGATGATGGGGCAATTGCGATAAGTACGACCGACGTCGCGAAATCAATTTTTCAACTTGTGGCGGATGGCCACGAAGATCTTCAGGCTGAACCTCAGCTGTGTATCTTAGTAGAAGCGCAAGGCTATGGCAACTGTTATTTAAATAGAGGGGCTAGGTACCGTGGCTGTTGAATGGTTAGCTCGCGGATATGGCTCTGTACTAATATAAATCTCTTCTGGGTGACCATTTTTAAGAATTATGAGAGCGACTAGGTTGAATCCGAGACGAAATTGCCCGGGCGCACAAAAACTGCCCCGCCAAGGCCCCAACCTACTAGTAGTATTTAAAGTTTGTAAACTTCAAATAACCGAGGGAGCTATAGTAAGATTGTCGGGAATCCCAAAGAAGGAATGGCGGTAGAAGGGCCACTCACTCTCGGCACACTGGGTCTACTGTTCTGAGTTGAAGCATGCATCGGAATTATACAAGCAGCCGTCAGATTGATATCTTGGACGCGATGAAAGCTGCTAAAATTTTATACATTTTCATGAACACGTATTTTCCGAAGACAACATCATCGTTTATCACACACTTTTCCTAAAAATACTGTACTAGCAAATGTGCGCGATCAAGAGCTTGTTTTATTCAATTCAAAATCGAGACTAGTCTACAGCTCTATATACACAACGAAGGACAATGTGCGTCTCACAATGAGCGTCTCACTATAGTGCGCGTCTAAGGGTAATGTGCGCATTTAGCTCGCGCTGTTCTTCAACATTCCCTCCCTTCTTTGCGGTCCTGTTTACGTGATGCTGTAGGGGTCCGAGCGCTTTTGTGAGGATATCTGCGATTTGCCTTTTTGTTGGAATATAGGTTACTACTATGACCTTTTTGTCTTGAATGGCGTAAGTGGTATGAATGTCTATGTGCTTCGACCGTTGATAATTGATAGGATTCTCGGCTATAGCGAGCGCGCCTTGGTTGTCGCAGTGGATTCGCGGAGGATAGTTGATTTGCGGAGGAGCAACGTTGATTCGGAGTTCTTGCATTAGCTGGTGCTTTGCGATGGCTTCTCTTGTTGCGTCAGATAGCGCCATGTACTCAGCCTCCATTGTAGATAGCGCAACCGTTGTTTGGCGTCGCGAAGTCCATGAGATGGCGCCGTTGTTGACCACAAATAGATACCCTGTTGTTGATTTCCTTGTATCCACATCGCCACCCCAATTTGCATCTGCGTAACCATGCACGTTGATGTCTGGAGCGCCTCCATAGTTGATTTGTAACTCGCGCGTGGCGTAGAGGTATCCTAGCGTGTGCCGAGCTTTTTGCATGTGCGTTGTTGTTGGTTTTTGGAGGTATCTGGCGAGTTTTGAAGCCGCGTTGGCGATGTCTGGCTTGGAATACACAGCTGCAGTTTAGCGAGCCGATGAGTTCTTGATATTCCTTCTGGTCAGCCATTCCTTCCGACCCTTTTTGAGTTACCTGCTAAACACTAAAGCCACCCAGTATCCAAGGATAGCAAGAACAGCAGCATTAATTTCTTGCGATCTTTCTTCAGAACTGACATTCTTAATCCACTTGGCTAATCGGTCGATTGCTTTCTTAGAATGTCTTATCTTGGAATCGTGACGAATGACCGGAAGAGTGGGGGCCATATACGGTAGGGCAATGGCCCTAGATTTGTGACACCTTAAAGTTGACCAAGAGAGGCCAGCCAACCCTTTGATCTCCTACCGAAACGACCTTCTCAAGAGGCCGGAGCCACTCGGACAACCCTCCAATCTTTCGCATTTGTGACCCCGCATCGGCTACTTTCTTCGAATGGAGTATATTCCAGATCCCTTGTCCGGTCACGAGAACGGAATCGAGGTCCCTTATCTGCAGAGTCCCAGTGTACCATATGAATATGATTACACGCACGATTTCGGGCGGTGGCAGGCCTTTCCGGAACGCTGCAAATGGGAGTATAGTTCGCTATTGCGAGACTTCTCCCACAATGGTATTCCAAACGATGAAGGCGCAGCAGCACTTCTACAAAGTTGGTTGTATTTCGGACTCCTGGTAGAGTTTTTCGGCAAGCCGGTTCCGAGTTCCGATTTTCTTCGACGAACCGGCAATCGGCGGCTTGTTATCACAACCCAGCAGCTGCCACACTATATCAGTGACTGGCAAAGGCGAATAACATCACTGGCACCTACGGCGCGTAAGAAGGATCTGGAGAGAATCAACCAATTCCTTCGCGAGTCAAATATTTTTTACATTTATTGCGATACTTCGGTAGATATAGAAGCTGTACGTGCTCGGCCTCGTATACCATTGCCCGCCGAGGTGCTGTTATCAATTACAGTACTACATTCAACGTTGTGTGCCGCAAAGCAGAAAATTTTCGGGGAAGAGACACTATTTCAGCTGTTCTTTACAAGCCGCATTATCGATGAACGGCTTCTCAAAAACGGCTGGTGTCAAAGCGATTTGAATTGGTTTCAAGAAAGAGGCCGTATGACTAGTGTGGGAATGTATTACATGAGTCTCCTCGGTTCTCGCCCAAAGCGTAGGAACCATCTTTCTTGCAATAAATATCGTTGCAGTGCATATCAAATCAAAGAAAGCGAGTATGTAACGCAACATGTGAATGCGGGATGCGGATGTGCGTTGCAAACAGTACCGGCGAGTCAACTTTGCGATGTTATCAAGAGGCCAGACGGAATCCCACTAGTTTTTTTACGGTCGCCGAGAGATGGCGACAATCTTCCGACTCTTGAGGTTATCCAATTCGACGGTCAGACCCAATATATTGCGATATCGCACGTTTGGGCGGAAGGTCTCGGGAATCCTAATACGAATGGACTTCCAGTATGCGAACTTGCTAGGATCCAAGACCGTGTAAACAAGGTGTCGACTTCCGGAAAGGCCGACTGGAGTTTGGAGCAAAATGTTCCATTTTGGATCGATACGCTCTGTGTTCCGGTTCAAAGCGAGAATCATGAATACCGAAACTTGGCCATCAGTCGAATTGCCGAGACGTTTGAAAGAGCCCATAAAACCCTAATACTGAGCGCCGATCTCGAGGCGACATCGATTCACGTACCGCAAGAAGAATTGGCATTCCGAATTACGAGTAACAGTTGGTGGAGACGTTTATGGACACTGCAAGAAGGAGTGTTGGCCCAAAATATGGTGTTTCAATTGCGGGATGGGTCAGTCAATGCCCAAAGCATGATTAGCAAATTTGAGCTTACCTCGCAGGAAGCTTCCTTTCAAATATCCACTCAATTGTTCTTCGAAGGAGTTGAACCACTACGGCGTCTCGAATCCATGAGAAAGCATACTCCGGAGCAGCGCGCTACTGATCTGTGGGATACTGTTATGTTTCGGTCGACGAGCAAGTTGCGAGACGAAGCTATCTGTCTGGCAGGGATCATGGGTTTGAGTGCTAAGGAAATTGTACAAGTGCCAGACGAGGTCAGGCTCAAAAAGTTTATTCTATTGCAGCGGCACTTCAGAGCCGATTTCATATTCAGACTCGGTGCTCGGATGGAGGAAGACGGGTATGGTTGGTCTCCAGTCACATTTACGATGAATGTTATACCACCTCTAACACTCATACCGACACCGCCGCAAGTCGCGTTCGCCGATGAATCAGGACTGCACGTTAAATATCCTGGATTGCTTTTCAATGCACAAGATGTCTCATTAGAGGGCGATCGGCTCTTGTTCGTAGATGAGAAAGATGGAAACTGTTATGAAATTCAACACCATCAAGATTGGACCCCACGCGCGCCAGTCGAAAACCTGATCAAAGGTGTCTGGCCAACTCAGAAGTCTTGGAACGAGCTTTGTTCAGGACGCAAAATCCGGCAGGGAGCAGTCATCCTGGAAGAATGGCCTCTGAAGCCAGACCATACCATTTCGGAAGTGCCACTGCTTGACAGTCAAGGCAAAGATTTATTCGCGGAGGCATTTCCGAATTGGGTTAAAGCACCGCCTGTGGTTGTCTGTCGACCAAGCAGAGCCATATTGAGCCTGGTCAGTGAAGAGAGTCGTATGGAAACCGTAGTACGTTTCTACGCCTTTGCGCTGGTATCACAAACTGTTTCGCAAGATCGCTTCTCTCAACTGCGGCGTGCTATGAAGGTAACTGAGTTCAAGAAGATGAACAAGTGGTGTGTTTCTTAAGTTTATGATGTACCTAGAGACATAATGGAACTCGTTTTGCACAAGATCATGGGTCTCATCCACAAATAATGCAAGGTTTTCTTATTTTTGTGCCTGGTTGACGACCCCTGCTTCCCTTTCGTTACTGGTTGCTGGGGGTCGCTGATTAAAGCCCAGTCAGATATCGTTCCGTCAACATTGAACCTCCGATGTCATAAAGTCCTGTTGAGACCATTGATCAAAGCAGCATAAAAGTGGAGTACCGTAGATGTCGAGGTGGCAGCAATGCTGTGGATGTGGTTTCCGTCCGGCATTGTTGGCGTTGAAGGCGGCACAATGGTGATCTGTCCGTAAGAGGGCTGAGTACTCTTGAGAGTATAGGAGCCAGCGGTTGTAGGAAGATTCGTATGAGTGACTGTTCCGGTACCCCTGACCAGGATGGGGGCCAAGTCCGTCATAACTCGTCGGTTTGATAACTTCATTCCACATCGGTGGTAGGGAAGTATTGGTCATACCGGATGGTTGTATCATAGAATATGGGAACATTGGCTCCCGGAGCTGCTACCGTTTACCGAAACCAATTTTTTCCGTATACCACTGAAGGTCCGCTCACAGTTCAAATAGAGTTTGTCGCGTCCCATGCTGTATAAGATAAGTGGTGTCAGTTGCGGTGTGTCAGTTGCGGTGATGAGGAAGGGGTGAAAACATCGACCTCTTGCTTGAGTGGAATGTGGGAATGTCCCAATAGGTTCATGGATTTGGGTTGTTTGGAGTGTTGGGCTCCAGAGGCAAAAGTGCAATCCACCGAGGCCGGCAACGATCAGAGTGTGATTGCCTCCATTTTCGTCATGCCAACTGGATTGAGGGTGCCCTCGACTCGAAAGTAGATTTCCGAGTTAGTGTTGTTTGAGACTTTCGTAGCAGCCGTGCTGATGCTCATGGGTGAGATACACATGTCAGTAGTGAGCTTGAGTCATCCCAAAGCCGTCAATTTAAGGCGCCTCGGACAATATGAAAACTCTAAGCTTCGTGGTACGGAATAATAAGTCCCCTGCCAATTGGAGGATTGGTAGCAAGCTCAGCCTCATAGCCGCGGGGGATACCTCGGGTCGAAGGACCGGAGAGAATATCCGACGTTAAATGAATGGGGAATAAAAATAGAAGCATTGTCTGAGTCCACGTGCTTTGTGCAACTCGGCGCCGACATCGCGCAATATTTAACGACGGGCCAGGTGCGAAGCGGGATCTTATTTGGCTCCATTTAAGGTTGTTCCGTCATGTCAGAATAAATGACACCCTGGGTACTAAATGCCAACGACACGGGGATAGGCCTACTGAAACATGAAGTTGATTTGCCGCAGGCTGACCTCGTGGTTGATTCATCTAGTACGCAAGACATCGTTTCTTTTATTTTGATTACCTGCAGATTAGACAATTAGTCTACCAACGCAGTACAAGACTCGGACTAAGCAGAAGGTAAACATGACTGCAATCTTTTAGGTTGGTTGGATTTGGTACTTGGAAAACCCACGGGGACATATCAGTTTGTGCTGCGCGAGATCGTACACAAGTAGTGCTTATACAGTATATACAGCATATGCTCGATAATTTGAGGTTACTGTCTGACTTTAATCGTCCATGCGACGTCATGATCGGAAAAATTCGCAAAGCTGAGGATTGATCTGACGAAGTTAAATTTGCAGTGGTGGGGCGGAGCCAATCAATTCGTCCATCCGGGGCGCTTTGGCCGCTGACTTTCCTCCGATTCCACTTAACATCCTTTACACCTTGAAACACATCTCCCTGACTCTGTAAATGAGTGGGAATGGCTCCTCTGAGAGTTCCCAAAGCACAACCTTTAGCTGCGACATTGACTATCAACATCGGCCGTGCGACCTGCTTCAAGCAGACCCAGATATTGCAGGCCTTGGGGTGCGTTTCCTTCTCTTGCTTCCATTTCTGATGGCGCGAGGTAATCATTGCATTTGTCGCCACGGCGGGAATTACCCTCGTTCTCTCCATAATCGCCATGCTTATTGACATCATCCACGGTCCTCGGACAACCAACCTCGTGGAATCAGGGGGAACTATCGCACACATGCCCAAACGACTGAATTGGCGACGAGTAATAGAGCGCCTTGTTCTCGGTCTCAGCGACCAACAACTCGTCACCGGAATCGCAATTCTCAGCGTCGGCGTTTATCGTATCCCTGCCTCCCGAGGCCATATCAGTTTCTATCACTTCACTTTGGTCACCGATTTGGCCTGGTTCTCCTCCAATACCCACCAAATCGCCGTCATAGTCCTCCGAAAGTATTTTGAGTACTATCGAAATCTCGGGTTCTGGCGCGGACTATGTATGCTTGTCATGGGTTTATTTCTCGCTGTATGTACTGGTCTCACCGCCATCGTTCCACAGGCAGGATACTATAACTGTCCCGCGGAATGTATCATTCACGACTTCAGTTTCCTCGGCTCCATCAACGGACGTCCCCTTGCTCTAATGATAGTCAATTTACTTTTTCTGGTGTGGGGCTATTCCGTTGCTTTGGGACCATTATTCATTTGGAGTCAACGGGTGAGGAAACGGATTACACAATTGGCTGACTCGTCGCTTGTGATTATGTTTAATATTATTTTTGGGGCGGCGTTTTTCGGATTGGGGTTGTATGTGTTGTTGGAGGATTGATTTCAGGGGCTGGTTTTGCTTGCGTTTGATCAGAGTGAGGATGAGTTGTCGTTTGGTCTGTTTGTACCGTTGGCGTTGTTGTCACTTCCGATTTTATCTGCTCTTGAAGTTTACTGCGGTAGATTATTTTCTCTCAATATAACTGACAACAATAGAAGAGAGGAAGGAGATCAGTAAAGAAGAACCCTCAGCTGCACAAACTCAGATTACACAAACCGGCCCGGATAAGAACGAAGGCCCGACTGAAGAGAAGAAAATGGAGCCTCAAACTACCGTGCCCATGAATCACGATACTGGACAAATTCCTGAGATCACTAGGTTTCCTTCGCTATTCGGAGAGAGTCAGCTCTTGCCAATCACAAGCCGGCTACGCCATGCCAAATCTGTCTGATAGAGTGGGTCCCTTGAAGTAAGAACCCAGTTCCGCGAATGTGCAGAGAATGCCTAGTAATGTTAGGTACACGGCGAAACTGATACCGTTAGGTGTTACGGTGTCGTGAGCTTATCGTTATATATAGTTGGGCCTTACGGTCAGACCGTATGTCAGACGTAAGGTCTGGATCTGACGAATGCAGACCATCTCTCGCTTGCTTATCATATGTCCGTTACCTTACATCACAAAATCCTTGACTGTCTAACAAAAGAAGGAGTCTCACATGAGGCTAACAAAAAGCCAATGTTAGCCTAATAACACTAAATCCGATGCCATTAGGCTGATGAATGCTCTCACAGCTTACAGGTGAGAAACCGACATTACTCCGAGAACTATTCCACGTTTAAAGTCCGCCCCCCGCATTTCCCCGCATTTACAACAATGGAACGTTTGGCGTTCATGGAAAGAAGGTTCAACAGGACTGGAGGTTCATTGCTGTCTTCTATCTAAGGTGCTCTGACCAGTTTATCTGGATCCAAAAGCAGTCACTGTGTGATCCCCGCACGTGAAATGACCTGTCGGAAATTCAGATGCCAAATTGTAGTACGAACATACTAATTGCGAGGCAACGGCTTCGGCGTTACAGGGAATTTCTTAAGAAGTAAGGGGAATGTGCCCTCTGCCACCACTAACATCAGATTTCAAATAACCGAGGTGGACATCCCAAAGAAGGCCGGAATGGTACGGTAGAAGGACCACTCACTCTCGGCACAGTTGGTTTCTACTGTTCTGATCATGAGTTGAAGTATGCATCCGATTTATACAAACCGCCGTCAGGTCTAGATTGATATCTATCCTGGACGCGATGAATACTGCTAATATTTTATACATTTTCCCGAAGACAACGTCCACATCATCATTTTGCACTCTTTTCCTAATAATCTCACCAGTCCGATATCACTCTCGTCCAACGTCATCCGCCTTCCAGTTCGCCTCTTTCAATCATCTGAGCTGCTCAAACATTTTTCAACAAACTCTACAATAGTTAGGAACACCAAAATCGTGCACTCACCAGCGAACTTGGAGAAAAATGTTACTCCGAAACCGATAATCGCAAACACCGCGGCAATTGAAACTCCTATCAATATCCATACTCCCGCACTGGGCGTGAATGTCGTATCACATATCGCCGCCATTAGATTCACACAAATCACCGCAATTCCGCCACAAACCCCAGCTGCAACTGCCACTGTCAAAACCCCACTAATCCCGAAGAAAAGCCATGTTGGCGCTGAAAGACACGGCTTTTGGTGAAGTGTTTCATCGTTGAACCATTTCCACCGAAGAAATGGCCCACCGTATATCCAAACAAGAAACCAGCCAGCATAGCTGGCCTCACCGAGCTTGAACCTTGTCAATGCGCCAAGGAAGACTGTTATTACCAACTGGAGGAATATACCGCTGAACAGGTATGAGGACCCCAGTTGATGTGGCATATGTCTTAGATTCACTTTGATATCTGGGTATTGCTCGTCCAGCCACACTTGAAGTTCGTCCATATCCTGCCCGTTACGTAACAAAATTTCGTCGTCTTCCTTAAAGGTCGTGGCTCTGAGAACTTTTCGTTTGGCATTCCGAAGAAATCGGAACAGAGAGTGTTCTTCGCGATGACTCACTGGGATTTGACGTTGCATGATACCCCAGTATAACCTCCAGTCCTGATTAGTTATGAAGAATTGCTTGAGAAAAATCGCCCGTCGTCCTTTTAATTTATTGGTCGGGTTGGTATCCTTTTGTCCACATCCGAAGCCAAATGCCCACTGCAAGTGATGGCAGACCGCAGTGAAGCTCTGTTTTCGTCGAAAATGGAAAAGTCCCGTGGTGAAGATGCGCGTCGAAGAGATACTGTATTCATGGGAGGGTACGGGTTCGGCGGAAATAGGAGCACTTTCCGTCAGGACTGCTCCCTCAAACATCACCGGATTCCAACCAACCCCATTGAACTCTATATTGTTAATAGATGGAGAGCAGGGCGAAACCTTCGAACATCCGAGATTGCTGACTCGCCACATCCACCTTGCTGCGTCCGGTTGCGCTGATGCCAATCTTTGAAAGTGCTAATCGAAGCCAAGGAACATTGCAACCCGGTAGTTTGTCTACATTTTTGTCCTGCCTAGAGATCAATACATCCGGCGGCCTTTCATTCCTGATCGCCAGCACGACTTGATGTCGCTCACTGTTTTTCTTGCCACTGCATTTCTCACGTGGACAATCCACAATATAAAGCTCGTTGAAATTCTCTTTTATATCGTCTTTCATCCTTAATACGCTCACTCGACGATATGACCCGACAAAAATACAGGCGACGAAATTGACGAAACTCATGAGGAAATACGGGATTACCACCAAATAGGGAGACGACAGCCCCTTCACCACCACCGATGACCTGTAATTATTGTACAAATCGCGAATGCTGAGGACTATTTGAACAATTGCAATGATACTGCTAAGCGCACTGGACTCTGGAGGGATTTTTGTCTTCTCGAGTTTTGGACTTAGTAATTGCACGTTCGGCGGCAGAACAAACGGGATATAACGTGGAAACCGTCCAAGAGGTTTTAATCCCTTTGGAAAATCCTGTGCTGTGGCAGTGGCCCCCCAAAAATACGTGGTATCGTCCAACCAAACTGCCATTCTATCCCCCTCCACCAACTCCCATCTCCCAGCAAGTAGCGGCGCGAACTGAAAGGGAATACAAATAGCCACCGCCCCCGACGTCGCTGCAGCTTGCAAACTGTCGTCTCTGAGAAGTCCCTGTCGGAAGCCCGGGGGCGGGACTCCTCGATAGAACCACACCAACCATCGACCGAGAGCCCTGAATGCAGAATCGCCTGCCGTGACGGGTATGAAAATGGTGGCGATAACCCGCCGGACTGTGGAGCCAGTGTTTGAGCCGGCAGAAGGTCGGATGGTTGCGGCATGAGCGAGAATGTTAGTTACCAGGAAAGCGATCCACATTTGTGTTGCTACCCATGCGCCTCCACCATTCGGACAGAAGCCGGCACTTGTAGAGTTCGAGTCCATGTCCGAGTCCTTTGCGGAATGCGAGTGTCCCCTGCAGATATTTAATATCCGAATGCATGTCACAGTGGTTAGCTAATCGGAGCGCTCCGCCCAGACACTGTGACGCCATACACCGCAACAGAAGCGCTATGGACTTAAGGTTCGTCCGGCCTAGGCCTTGGGAAAACAAACTTGGCTGCCAGTGCGAGTTTAGCCGAGATCCAATGAGGTCGATGAAGCTTAATTCTGGGGAAATGGAGATCTACGGGTGGGCGAGATCGCCCTTAGTCCGAGCCGAGACCGAGCAATAGCAATTCTCGGCTTGCTCGGCTTGTTTGCAGGCCTGGCGGTAGTTCGGCCGCGACATTAGTTGCTTTCGGGTGTATCTCGGTATCTTATATGGAAGAACAGCCAGTTGTAAGCACGCCACGTGGTTCCAGACATTCTTGTTCACTGTTGTATACATTCCTCCTGCAAAGTCTATAAAAGCCACCATAGTCGGATCAACCGCCTGTCATGTAGCCAAAAATGTGCCTCCGTCCTGTTGACATGTCGTCCCGAACCTTGTCCACCAGTAAATACTAAGAATACGTCATACTCAACACTACATCTTCGTCTCAACAGAGAACTATCTCCACATTCCAGCTCACATCCATCCCTATCTATTAGAATTCCCTGGCATAATAATGTACTACCCAGGAATTTCATCAGTCAGCTACCGTCGAGGGTGATGTCCACGGTTCCCAATTGGGTCGATCTGAGAGTAACTCGTTCTTGTATTGGCTCCAGCAGATTGGACGCTTGCACTGACAAGGATAGGGTGCAGATTGAGGGCAAAAAGTCCTGGATGACACCAGGAACGATATGCTGCACCTCCATGATTGGTCTGTCGGCCGACGTCATGACGATGTCAATGAATTCGACAGTGCCGGGCGCCACAGTAAACCCTTTGGACTCCACGTAGGGAGGGGTGTTATCATCCTTCTTGCGGAGCGTCAGAGGTAGGACATTTAGACCCGGCTCCGGCTCAACGCCGAGAAGCCGGACACAGGCACCCTGCACCGGAACGTTCGATGGATTGTGCAGACCTAGTCGATATGTCATCCGTCCACCGGCACTGTACCCACCCACATATGTCCCCGCTGAGCCCATGGCGGGCGGGATTCATACGTTACCGTCAACATTGGCGTTAGCGGGTCATTCAGCGGATTTTGCTTCATCCAGGGGGGTTCTTTATAAAGACCCTTCCTAATTAGGCCAAGCTGTTCCATTGTTGTCGCCGCGGTAGGCCTATTGGACGGATCAACTGCAATCAATTCCTCTGTCCATTTGCCCAACGCAAAAAGCGGGGTATCTGGAAGGGCTCGTGGCCATCGCCTAGGAAAGATTCTTTCTTTGGTTTGAGCGAAATTGAGCACACTGTAGTCACCGGCAAAGAGTTGCCGGCCAGTGACCATCTCATAAATAATGCAGCCGAGAGCAAAGACATCAACCTTGTTGTTAAATCGTCCAGCGTTCAGGAGTTCGGGTGCTCGATAACTTGCCGTCCCTCGGTATTCAATAGTTGTGTGCAAGTGTTTCGATGTCGCTTGAGCGGCACTGCCAAAATCGGCCAGCTTCCAACGAGCATCTCGGCCAGAATAGAGCACTAGCAATCATTTGATGAGCCCAGACTCGATGATACCATTCTTTGGCTTTAGGTCCCGATGTACAATCTCCCTGCCGTGAATAAAAATCAGTCCAGCCGCGATGTTCTCCAGAATAGTTGCAATTGACTCAAAATCGAATAGCACCGAAGGCTCTCGTGTAGCAATCGTGTCGCTCAAACCCTGGCTCTGTGCTAGGTTGTCGCTTCTGTTATCTGTCCCGATTGGATCCTCAAGCGTAGTAACCCTCCCCGTCTCGTATCGATTACTCGCATCATTTTCATATTTTTGGCGATTTATGTCGCGACGGAGAATCCAATCATACAGAGTATCAGGACAATATTCCATGTCTATAAAGTAAAAATCAGTTCTTGGCAGCCAGCCATGCATTATGACTTCCACCACAGTATTACTTTGTCCTGGTCGGCACAGCTCGGAGATAGCTAGGACTTCATTCTCTATTTCTTCTTGCGTGACGCTTCCAAAAACCCGCATGAGTTTTCTGGCGAAGACCTAACATTCAGCATTATATAAAGTTATATGACCTTTCCAGTCTTTTTGTTCCGCAGCTGTTGCAATTTTAGCAGTGAAAATAATTGACACGTACTCTGTGCACTTCGCCGTATCCACCACGGGCAACGAGAGCTTCATGCTTTATACTGCGCTTGCCGCCACAAATCCAGTCGTGGCTCGGCGTCCGAGCCAGCAACATCGTCCAATATAGTCCGGAGCACGATGGGTAACGGCTCAAAGCTGATATTGTCTGATCGAAGAGGATGCGTTAGGTGGCGCCGTGGCGGTCTAAATCAGGACCGCTTTAATTAATTTAGGGAATCTTTCATATTTACCCCTGACTTTTGCAAAAATTCCAAATATACTAGTTCAATCGAAATAATTACGGTCTTTTTGACATACTCGTTCACCTCTGCTGTTTACAGTAAAAGGGACAGTTTAAATGTTTGTATCTAGTTTAAATCTATCTAGAAATGTCAAAATTATCAAAATTGACCAAGAATTGAGTGTTTGGTAAGGCAAATCCGAAACAGCAATCTTTGTGTGGCTAATATATGGCGGTTGGGCAAATTTAGCAAAAGTCAGGGGTAAATATGAAAGTTTCACTTTAATTTATTCCGTGACAAATTGGATTATGGCATAAAATTTCTCGAAATTACAGATTTCCACATCAGGGACAAATTCCCGGCTTTAAGTGATCACTATTTTTCTGCCCCCTTTTTTCCCCGTCTGCAGCTGGTCTATGAACTCGCTCATTTCGTTCCTCCACTTGTACGATCTGGCAGTCGTCTGGTTATCCATGTTGCTACGCTATCTCTATTTTGCTCAGTCAGAAACTTGATCCACAGGGTTACGTCGAATCTATCTTCACGATTGCAGCACTGCACAAGAAAACATGTACATATGAGCAAGCGATTATTCCTCTCGATCTTACGAATATCAACGGAGACGCGATGCATTTCCCGCCCACTGTTGTTTCAGATGAGAAGGCTTCTGAAGTCGAAGAGAATTCTGTTCTACCAGCTTCTACCCGTCGTCCTCCCGGAAGGCTGGTGGGCAGGGCCGGACGAAGTTAATCGCCCAAAGCGTCCATTCAAATGTGGGAGGTGCAGACCCCATTTTCACACACAAATTATTACCAGAGCCTTACAATCCCTCGGCTCGTCGAGTTCGGCAACAGTATCCAATGACAGGTCACTCAAATTGCCTCAATCACGGACAGCTCCAGATGCGTTAGGACAAACGCCGGGACGATTCACTGCAAGACGGACTCCTCCGGCTGAAGCACACCGTCCAAAATGGTCGGAGGAGGCCGCCAAAGAGCTGTTAATCCCAAAGGACAGCGCGGCTTGTGTCCCATGAGGTGGTTATCCATGGCGGTTTCCAGCGTCTTTTGCCAATCGCGGGCGTTACCGACCTCAGAAAACCACACTCGGCGACCGCCGAATTCCCCAGATTTTCCCCAACTTTGTAAACGTGGATACAAAACCACCTACACCACCGCGTCTGGCTTAACCCAATCGACGTTTCTCTCGATGCTGACAATGGTGCTGGATCTCAATCCCAGTATGAGGGAGCTCAATGCCTCCACCATCGCCGCTCTGGTACTCGTCGCGGCCCTCACGGCAGTTCTAATAGATTATTTCCGTGTGCTTCGTTTGCGCTGGAAGATGCCCCCTGGCCCGATTCCGATGCCCATCATAGGCAATGTCCTGCAACTTCCGAAATCGAAGCCGTGGTACCGATTCGAGGAGTGGGCGAATAAGTACAACAGTCCGATCATCACGGTGTGGTTTGGACGCAATCCCACGGTCGTGTTGAATGATTGCTGGACGGCAAGTGATTTGATGGATAAACGTGCGAATATTTATTCAAGTAGACCCACTTTCCAGGTTCCGGGGGTGGTTATGGATGGCGAGAAGTTCAATCAGACTATGTTGCCATATGGGGATAGATGGAGATTGCACAGGAAGTTGACGGTACCTCCAGATTCTTGTCCCCCGTTTCCCCCCTTCCGGACAGATGTTGATCGTAGCATTTTAGTGTCGGTGCCCAGGCGGTGAGAGGCCACCAGGGCTTCCAAGCAGACGAATCCCGAGTGCTGACAAAAGACATCCTTGACAACCCCGACGACTTCTGCATGGCCATCGAACGGTACTCCTGCTCCGTCGTCAGCATCATCGGCTGGGGCCGCCGCATCTCCCGCAAAGACGATCCCATCGTCGAAAGGGCCCTCGAATTCATGCACACAGCCGCACAAATCTTCGTCCCCGGCGACTACTGGATGGAAACGATCCCCCTGTTGTCCTATTTACCGAGCTGGTTGTATTCGCTGCCCACACAACTGCGCATGGGAAAGAATGCCATGGCGCGGTATTGGTATGCTTTATCCAAAGAGGGCGCCGAGGAAAGTACCGAGAATTGTTTCAGTAAACATGTCCTTGCGTTGGAGAAGGAGGGCGTGCAGCTGGAGCCCGAGGAAATAGCTGGTCTCACGGGAAATTTGATCGGTGGCGGAGTGGATACCACGACCAGTACGATGTTGAGCCTTATTCTTGCGGCGGTGGCGTTTCCAGAAGCGATCAAGCCTGCCCAGGAGGAAATTGATAAACACGTCGGATGGGATAAAAGTCCAGATTGGAGTGATGAGGGGAATTTGGTCTATTGCAAGGCTTTGATTAGGGAGGTGTTGAGATGGAGAAGTGTGGCGATCCTGGGAGGATTGCCTCATGCGCCGACAAGAGATGATATGTATCGGGGATACCTGATTCCAAAGGGAACGTCTATCATGGTACGAAGGCCCTTCTTTATAAGAACTAATGGCAGGGTAATATCTGGGCTATTCATCGTCATCCAAGAGAATTTCCAGAGCCAGATGTATTCAAACCGGAACGATATCTCGAAAAGAATCGCACTCCCTATCCCAATGAACGAGGATACAACACATTTGGCTTCGGTCGTCGTCAATGCAGTGGTCAACCCCTTGCGGAGCAGGGACTGTATACTTCTATCTGCCGCCTTCTTTGGGCATTCGATATCAAGCCCGCCCTCGACGAAAATGTATATCCCCGGTTCTGAGACGGTGGCTGAATTTTTAGGGGAAAGAGATCCCGGTGGATATCTTTGCATACACAGATGGAG
>Ga0302325_10014198_pt1 | contig 16955 bp, 16 predicted proteins | sample Palsa_T0_2_FD_201948 | JGI IMG/M metagenome (GOLD analysis project Ga0302325, IMG submission 201948) | Peat permafrost microbial communities from Stordalen Mire near Abisko, Sweden - Palsa_T0_2 | ecosystem: Environmental > Terrestrial > Soil > Palsa > Peat permafrost | place: Sweden: Abisko... | reverse complement strand
CCACCAGCGCGCCGCGGGCCATTTTGTCAAACGCCTGCAAATTGACGAACGAAGGCGGGCGCACGCGCACGCGATAGGGCTGCGTAGTTCCGTCGCTCACGATGTAGTAGCCCAGCTCGCCTTTGGGCGCTTCGATCGAGTGATACACTTCGCCCGGCGGCGGCTTCAGCACTTTCCCGATGCGCGCCATGATCGGGCCCGAGGGAATGTTCTCGATGGCCTGCAGGCAGATGCGGCGCGATTGCCGCATTTCTTCCATACGCACAACGTACCGGTCGTAGGTGTCGCCCGTCTCACGCGTGGGAATATCGAACTCGTATTGGTCGTAGGCCGCGTACGGCATGGCTTTGCGCAGGTCCCATTTCACGCCGCTCGCGCGCAACACCGGCCCGGTGACGCCGAGCGCAATCGCGTCCGCAGCGGTCAATATGCCGACGCCTTTCGTGCGCCCAACCCAAATGCGATTCTCGGTCAGCAGCGTCTCGTACTCGTCGATCTTCGTGGCGAAATCGTCGCAGAAGCGTTTGACGTCCTGTTCCAGGCCGTCGTAGGTCTCATATTGCAGCCCGCCGATGCGGAAGGCATGGGTGGTCAGGCGCGCGCCGCAATACTTCTCGAAAATTTTCAGGATTTCTTCGCGTTCGCGGAAACAATAGAAGACCGGCGTCAGCGCGCCGATATCGAGCGCATGCGTCCCGAGCCACAGCAAGTGGCTCGCGATGCGTTGCAATTCGGTCAGAATCGTGCGCACCACGCGCGCGCGCGGCGGAGCTTCGGTGCCCAGCAGCTTCTCGACCGCCTCGCAGTAACCCAGCCCGTTCGAAACCGCCGCGACGTAATCCATGCGGTCCACGTACGGAGCGAATTGCTGATAACTGCGATGTTCCGCGATTTTTTCCACGCCGCGGTGCAGATAGCCGATGATGCACTCGGAATCCACCACGCGCTCGCCATCCAGCTTGAGCTTCACCCGCAGAACGCCGTGCGTGGAGGGATGCTGCGGCCCCATATTGAGGATGATTTCGTCCGCGCCCAGCACGGTGGTGCTGACGTTCGAGGTCCCCGGGTTGCGCGAGTCGCTCATTCGTTACTGTCCGCTCTCGATGCCGAGGTTTTCGCGAACCCAATCGGTGTCTTGCTTCAAAATGTCGTAATCCTTGCGCAAGGGATGTCCCTGCCATTCGTCCGGCATCAGGATGCGTTTCAAGTCCGGATGGCCTTCAAAGACGATTCCAAACATGTCGTAGCATTCGCGCTCGAGCCAGTTCGCCGCGGGCCAGATTTCGCAGACGCTTGGCACCGGTTCGATTTCGCCGGCGTGCGCCTTCAGCCGGAGCCGCTCGTTCTTCGCAAACGAATACAAAATCAAAATGACATCGAAGCGCTTTTCGCGCTTGGGCCAGTCCACGGCGGTCAGGTCCACGAGCATGTCGAATTTTTCATCATCGCGGCAGTAACGCGAAATTTCGCGCAACTGATCGGCTGCGACAGTCACAATGGCCTGCTTACGGTCGAGCGTGGCCTCGCGGATTCCCTCGCCAAAACGCGCCTTGAAGCGTTGCACTAGCTCGTTGTCGAGTGGCACCGGCTTCGGCGGCGCTTCCTTCGCCGCAGGCGGTGCAGCAGGCTTTGGCGGAGCAGCAGCGGCAGACGCGGCGGGCGCGGCAGGTTTCGCAGGAGGCGTGGCCGAAGCTTCAGCCGCCGCTGGTGGCTTGGGCGCCACAGGCGGCTTCTCCGCCCCGCTTTCAGGCGGCTTCGAAGCTGGATCTTTTTCCGAAGGGTCGTTGGACATCGGTTCGATTGGCCGCCACCGCTGCGCGCAAACACTACGGCACTTCTCAACAGCAGCGAGCAGCCCGCCTTTTTAACACACCCCAAAAAACAGCGTCAACCAGCTTGAATTGCTTATCCGCGCTTACACCCAGTCGAGCGCGCCTTTGCGGTAGAGCCAGACGTAGCCCACCAGAAGAATGCCGAGAAAGACCAGCATTGATACCAGACCGTAGGCCCCCAACTGGCTGTACTTGATCGCCCAAGGAAACAGGAAAATCGTCTCCACGTCAAAGATAACGAAGAGAATAGCCACGATATAGAACCGCACCGAATAGCGCCCGCGCGAGGTTCCCTCCGGCGGCACGCCGCACTCGTAGGGCTCCAGCTTTGCGCCCGTCGCGCGCATATCCGGCCGGATAAATTTGAAAACCATAAGTGTTACGGCGGGAAAAGCCGCGGCGAGCACTGCGTAGATCAGAATCGGGATGTATTGGCTCGGCATCTCCGGTTCGAGAGCGTCATCCTAGCACAGCGGTCAAGCCGCAGCCAGCGCCTTCCCTGGAATTTCTCCGCGGCCGCGGTCTATTTATTTAGTTCAGCGGACCAATTGACCACCAGCGACGCGGGCGTGACCGGCTGGTTTCCCGGCGGCACGAGCACCAGAAGCTTGCCCTCGGGCGAGGCCGCCACTTCGCTGATAGGGCCGCCTGACGACGAATAGAGCTTCTTGGCCGGGCCCGCCTTGAAAGGCGACTGGCTCTCGACCGGCACGGCCATCACGCTTCCGCTTCCGTCTATGTAGTAAAGCGTCTTGCCGTCATGGCTCCAGGCTGAGAACCCCACTACCCCGCTGCTCATTCCCTGGCTGGATATCTGCCACTTCTGACCCGGCCCCGGAAACTCGGTGACGTAAAGCTCCCTCCGCCCAGACTCATTCGACGCATAGGTGAGTAATTTTCCGTCCGGCGAAAGTTTGCCCGCATACTCCGAGAAGGTTGTCTGAACTATGGGCGCCAGCTTGTGTTCCCCGTTCATCGACAGAGCTTCCACATCCTGGTTCGTCTTCGCATTCTGAACGGTCATGATCAGCGTCTGGCCGTCGGCGGTCCAATCGGTCGGATACTTTGAAATTTGGTCAGGAGCCAGCATTTGCTCCGTGGCATTTCCTTGCAGGCCCGTTTTTCGTATCTCGAAACCGTTGGCCACCGCCACCGCCAACTCCTTCGCATCCGGAGACCAGATGCCGACGATCAAACCCGCCGGGTCGAATGTCGCTCGAGAGAGTGTTCCGCGCTGCGAGTCCATGATCCACAAATCGCGCTTCGCGGAGGGCTGCCCCCGGGTCATCAGGATTTGGCGCCCGTCCGGCGAGAGCGCCGCGCCGAAGTAATAGTCCGTCTCTCCGGTCTTGGCCACCTCTGCTCCGTTCCGGTCGATCCAGGTGGGCTGGTATTTCAGCGAATAGTCCTGCCGATACACGAGCGCGCCAGTCTGCGAAACCGAAAAGTTCCCCATGGACTTACCCACTGCAAATTCCACGTGGCCCGCCACTGGGACCGGCGCGCCACTCGCCGTCTGTTTATTGGCGTCGAAGGGCTGGGCCACCAGGTTTCCATCGGTCACGTAGAGTATGAATCCGCCCGCGTACTCCGCATTCGAACTCACATTCAGGATGCTGTGAGTTTCGGTCGAATCCAAAGACCCCACGGAAATGCCATCCTCGCCGGTGAAGAGAAAGTGTTTGCCGTCCGGCAGGAAAAAAGGCCAGCGATGCCCTCGTGAGTCCGACGATTGCCTTAAAGCCGTCACGGCAGTCGTGGACCCTCCGCTCTCCGCAATCTTGTAAAGCACCTCTCGGAGTCCTGGCGTGAACAGAATCACTCCGCTCGTGTTCCAGCTGCCTCCACGTCCCGCCGGCGCATCGCAGAGTGTCTGGACCACGCCGCCCGCTGCCGGCACGCGCTTGAGCTTCCCGTCAGCGAAGAAACCGATATTTCGGCTGTCGCTGGACCAAAACGGGTACGAGGCCCCATCGCTACCCTGCAATGGTTGGGGTGTTCCGGAATTCAGCATGCGCACGAAGAGAGTTTGCTTGCCCTGGGCTTCCGCTACAAACGCCACGGCCGATCCATCCGGCGAGATTACAAACTGATTGTTGTTCCCCGCGCTCCCATATATAGACCCTTCCGGCGGATTCAGGTCCGCACGGATTACCTGTGTCGGCTGCAAGGCCTTGCGCGCGTAGAAGATTGTGCCGGCAATTCCGGCCGCGGCAACAATTCCGAGCGCGATCGCGAGAATTTTCGAACTGCGTTCGCGGCTCTTTCGCTGCGCCGCCACTGGCGCCGGAATTCCGGCCACGGACCCTGCATCGCCGATCCACTGCAGCTCGCGTTTCAAGTCGCCGGAGCTTTGCCAACGTTCGTCCGGATCCTTGGCCATGCAGGTCTTGACGATGCGCTCGAGAGCCGGCGGCGACATCGGCTGCAGCTCGGAGATCGGCTTCGGCTGTTCCTTCAGGATCGCCGCAATCAGGCTCGCCTGGCTTTTGGCCGGGAAAGCTTTCTGCGCCGTGGCCATCTCGTACAGCACCGCGCCGAACGAGAAAATGTCGCTGCGCGCGTCCACTTCTCCGGCCTCGAGCTGCTCGGGCGCCATGTACTGCAGAGTGCCCACGATGGTGCCCTGCGTCGTCAACTGGCTTCCGCCCTTGCTTCCGGGAAGCGGCTGGGTCATCGTCGGCGAGCTCGAAGGATCGCCGGTGGCTGGCTTCATGTCTTTGGCCAGGCCGAAATCCAGCAGCTTCGCCCCGGACTTCGTCAGCATCACGTTGCCCGGCTTCAGGTCGCGATGTACCACTCCCTGGCGATGGGCTTTATCGAGCGCCTCGCAAATCTGCACCGCGATGCGGAGCAACTCGGCCGCAGGCAGCGGGCCGCGCTCGATGCGCTTGGCCAGCGTCTCGCCCTCCAGATATTCCATGACCAGGAAATCCGTGCCGTCCTGATTGCCGATGTCATACAGCGCGCAAATATTCGGATGATTGAAGCTGGAGACCGAGCGTGCTTCGCGCTCGAAGCGCTGGCGCATTTCGGGCGTATCGCCCAGATGCTGCACCAACACTTTCAATGCCACGGTGCGATCGAGCCGCGTGTCGCGCGCGCGATACACCTCTCCCATTCCACCGGCGCCGATGGGCGCGATGATTTCGTAAGGGCCGAGACGTGTTCCAGGAGCGAGCGGCATTTCGCGCGGATTATACGCGAAGCAAGTGGCGGGCGACAAACTTCGTAAATCTATTTGTGCTCAGTTTCGTGGCGCGCGCCGTGCAGCACTGCGATGGCATGGGGCAGCAGATCGGCGATGGTGTCGAGAGATTCGACCGCTCCGCGCGGACTCCCCGGAAGATTGATGATTACGGATTGGCCGCGGATGCCTGCCACTCCACGCGACAAGATCGCGCGGGAAAATTTCTTCGCTCCTTCGGAGCGCATGCGTTCGGAGAATCCCGGGATCAGCCGCTCGGCAACAGCCATGGTCGCCTCCGGCGTCACATCGCGCGGCCCGACTCCGGTTCCGCCCGACGTAAGAATCAGATCGGCGGCATTCGATTCGCAGGCTTTCTTGAGATAGGCTTCGATCTCCGGGCGTTCGTCCGGCACAACCGCGGAGGCCACGACTTCCCAGCCGAGCTCTTTGCAGCGCGCTACGACGGCGGGCCCCGAGCGGTCCTCGCTCTTGCCGCTGCTGACGGAATCGCTGATGGTGAGGACAGAAACGCGCATGGTGGGACGGATTGCCTGCTTATCCTTCGGTGACTTCGGCGTCTTCGCTTTCGCCCTGGTGCTGCTCTTCATCCATCAGGCGCAGCGCTTCCATCAAGAGGCCGGTCGTCGTACGTGAAATCGTGGAGCGCGACGGAGCCGCGTTGAAATCAATCTCAAACTCGCCGTCCGGCCAGCGCACCGCTTGAAACACCGCCGCTTCTCCCTCGACCGAGCCGAACCTCGCGTCCTTGCATTGCCCGGAGGAAAAAAACAGTTCGCAGGTTTCGTCGCCGCGCCGGATCGATAGCTGGCAGGATTTTTGCCCCATCTCGAGCGACTGCATCAAGTCCATGATGCTCATTTCCTCGAGCCGCCCCTGAATCACGCCCGGGCGCACTTGCCGCTTCTGCAATTTTTCGAGCTGCAGCCGGTCCACCACTTTTTTCGCCCGGCGCACGAGGTCCTTCAGAAAAAATGGCTTAGGTATGAATTCTTCCACGCCCTCGACGATGGGCCGCAGTTTCTCTTCGATGTCGCTGCGGCTGGCCAGGAAAATGAAAGGAATGAGCTTGGTTTGCTGCCGCCCGCGCAGCTTTTCATAGAGCTGCCGCCCGTCAAGCCCGGGCATGCGGTAATCGCAAACTACCAAATCCGGCGGGTCGTCCACGATTTTCAGCAAGGCGTCCGCGCCATCCGCGGCCGCGCGCGCATCGCAGTGCGGCATCAGACCCTTCATCAAGAGGTCGAGGATCAGCGCGTTGTCGTCCACCACCAGGACTTTCACGTCCTTGAGCGGCGTCATGGCTTGGCACGCTTCGCCGCGCGCTTGTACACTCCGCTGCGCCCGCCAGACTTTTTCACCAGATAGATCTCCGTGATTTCCATGCCGCGTTCCAGAGCCTTACACATATCGTAAATCGTAAGCGCGGCCACTGCCGCAGCCACGAGCGCTTCCATCTCGACGCCCGTCGGCCCGGTGGCGGTGGCCTCGGAAGTGACCTCAATTCCATTCTGGCATAGCTTCGCGTTCACATCTACGTGCGTCAACGAGAGGGGATGACAAAGTGGAATCAGCTCCGCCGTGCGCTTGGCCGCCGTAATTCCCGCGATTCGCGCGATTTCGAGCGGGTTTCCCTTGGGAGATTTCAGCCCCCGCACGCTCTCGACTGTCGCGCGTTTCATGCGAATAAAAGCGTGCGCCACAGCGGTGCGCGCCGTGGACGCCTTCGCCGTGACGTCCACCATGCGCACCCGCCCTTTCTTGTCGTAATGCGAGAGTTTTTTCACTGTCCCAACGCCTAGAAAAGTCCGCGGCGCGGCAGAACGTCCGCGAGTTCGCCGGCTTCGAACTTCAGTTTCGATTCGTGTATCACCAGAAAACAATTTCCCCGTACTACGGAGCCCACATCGCCCGATCCTTCCCAGTGCAGCGCTTCCACCGTCGGCTCTCCGCCCGGCCAACTCACGCGCGCGGGCAGAAAATGCGCCAGGTGCGGTTTTTCGTCGATGGGATGCGCCAGCTTCGCCTTGAAAAGTGTAAGCGGGTGCGGAGTGTGCCCGCTGAGCATTTCGATCGCCGGGACGACAAGCAGCTCAAACGTCACCATGGTCGAAACCGGATTCCCCGGCAGTCCGAACACCGGCTTTTTGTTGCACACGCCAAACACAGCCGGGCGCCCCGGCCGGATTGCCACCGCATCAAAGAAAAATTCCGCGCCCATCTCTTTCAGCACCGCTTCGACCAGATCATATTTCCCGACCGAGACGCCGCCGGTCAAAATCACGACATCGGCCTCCAGCGCCCGCTCGATCCGCGCGCGCAAATCGCCGGCATCATCCGGCGCATTTCCCAGCATCACCGGTTCTCCGCCCGCCAGCGACACCTGCGCTGCCAACGAGATGCTGTTGCTGTTGCGAATTTGAAACGGTCGCGGCGCCCGATTCACCGCGATGACTTCGTCCCCGGTCGAAAGGATCGCCACGCGCGGCTTCTTCGCCACCACCGCATCCGACCTGCCCACTTGCGCGGCCATGGCCAGCTCTGCGTAGCCCAGGCGCGTTCCGCGTTTCAAGACACTTTCCCCCGCGCGCGTTTCCTGCCCTTCCACCACGTAATGTTGTCCCGCGCGCACACTGTTCTCCAGCACCACCGAGTCGCCCTCGACGCGCGCGTACTCCAGCATCACCACGGCGTTCGTCCCTCGCGGCAGCGGCGCGCCGGTCATGATTTGCACGCAAGCGCCCGCTTCCATCTGCCCTTCGAACGCGTGTCCCGCGCGGCTTTCGCCGATCAATCGCAAGCGAGTGCCGGGATTCACTACGTCGGCCGCGCGCACGGCAAATCCGTCGCGCGTCGCGCGGTCAAAGGGCGGATAGTTTCGGTCGGCAATAATATTTTCGGCGAGAATGCGCCCAAGAACGCGCGAGGGATCGTCCGCAAATCCGATCGATTCAGTGGCGGGAGGTGGTGCGCACGCCGGCGCGCGCATCCATTCGATCACCTTCGCGCGTGCCGCTTCGTAGGAAAGCATGGAGTTGTTTACAGCCAGGATGCGAGCTTCGTTCCCCGCGGGACAATCGTCGCGTCGCGTTCCGGGCCGCTCGAAATCATGCCAATTTCAACCTGCAGTTGGTCGGAGATAAAATTCAAGTAATCGCGCGCCGCCAGCGGCAAGTCCATCACGTCGCGAATTCCCGGCGTGGGCTTCTGCCAGCCCGGCAGCGTTTTGTACTCGGGCTCGACCTGCCCGAGCGTTTCCACATCCGCCGGCATTTCGCCGAGCGGCTGTCCCTTGTACCGGTAGCCCGTGCAAACCTTAATTTCGTGCTGCGCGTCGAAGACGTCGAGCTTCGTCACCACGAGCGAATCGATCCCATTCAGCATTTTCGCAAAGCGCAGCTCGAAGAGATCGAGCCAGCCGCAGCGTCGCGGGCGCCCGGTGACCGCGCCGAATTCCTTTCCCCGCTCGCGGACTGCTTCCGCATCCAGATCCGGCATCTCGGTTGGGAAGGGCCCGCTGCCGACGCGCGTGGTGTACGCCTTGGTCACGCCCACAACCCCGGTAAGCCGCGTGGGCGCCACGCCCAGGCCCGTAGCCACGCCTCCCGACGTCGCGTTTGAGGAAGTCACAAACGGATACGTTCCGTGATCAATATCGAGCATGGTGCCCTGCGCGCCTTCGAACAGCACCGCTTCGCCCTTGTCCAGCGCGTTATTCAACAGCACGCCCGTATCCACCACCAGCCCGCGGATATGCGCCGCCAATTCCAGATATTGCTCCAGCAGCCCGGCAGTTTCGAGCGGATGTCCATACGTGGCCTGGCTGATCGCGTTTTTCTCCGTGATCACGCGCTCGAGTTTTTCCGCGAACCTCTCGGTATCAACCAAGTCGCAAACGCGAATTCCCCGCCGCGCCATTTTGTCTTCGTAGGCCGGTCCGATGCCGCGCGAAGTGGTCCCGATCTTCGCCGCGCCACGCGCCGCTTCCGCCGCCTTATCCATCTCGCGGTGATAGGGAAAAATCACGTGCGCCCGGTTGCTCAGGAACAATCGCCCGCGCACTTCCACCCCGGATTTTTTCAGGTTGTCGAGTTCGGCGACCAGCGCCGCAGGGTCCACCACCGTTCCTGCGCCGATCACCGCTTTCTTTTCCGGACGAAGAATGCCGCTGGGAATAAGTTGCAGGACAAAACGCCGGCCATCGAAAATCACCGTGTGTCCCGCATTGTGCCCGCCCGCGTAGCGCGCCGTGTATTCGAACGACGAGGCCAGGTAATCCACAACTTTGCCCTTGCCCTCGTCGCCCCACTGCGCGCCGACCACCACGATCGCTTTCGTTCGCTGCCTGTCCGTCACCCGTGCTACCCGCCCTTCATCAGGCCGCACCCTCCCCGCTCCATTTCAAACGATAAGCAGTACAGGAGGGCTTGCGTGCTGGGCCACAAAAGTCAATCCTACGCTCGGAATAGTGCCGGCGCAAGCCCGCGTGAAGTTAGCGGACAAAACAGTCGCGCGCATGGTCGTTCACCATGCCGGTGGCTTGCATGAAGGCGTAGCAAATGGTCGAGCCAACAAACCGGAAGCCGCGGCGCTTCAGGTCCTTGCTCATAGCGTCGGATTCAGCAGTGAACGCTGGAATTTTCCGCGGAGGCCGGCCTTTGGTTTTCTTCAGCCCCGCGCCGGCGAATTGCCAGATGTAGCGGTCGAAGCTGCCGAATTCGTCTCGCACGGCCAGAAATGCCTTAGCGTTTGAGATGGCCGCCGCAATCTTTAGCCGGTTGCGCACGATGCCCGCATCAGCCAGAAGTTCGCGGACTTTGCGCCGATCATACCGCGCAATCTTCGCTGCATCGAAATGGTCAAACGCCCTGCGATAGCTCTCGCGCTTCTTGAGGATAGTTTCCCAGCTGAGTCCCGCCTGCGCTCCCTCCAGAATCAAAAACTCGAAGAGCCGCTGGTCATCGTGCACGGGCTTGCCCCACTCGCGGTCGTGGTACTCGATCATGAGCGGACTCTGCGCCCAGTGGCAGCGGCGCCGCGCATCGCGGGTAGTTTGCTTCACGCCGAAATCCCCTCGTCACCCGAGGCCGCAGCAGCCAGGCATCGCGGACATAGGCAGTCCGAGTAGCGTGAGCGCAGCGAGGTCAGAACTTCGGCGCTCACTTTCACGTCCTTGCACCAGCAGTGCTCCGCCGCGGCTGAGCAGCCGAACTTCTCCCCGCACGCCGCGCATGATTTCTGCTCCGTGGCGCACCCCTGCGAGAGCGCAGGCGATTGTGCGGGGTCCACAGGACGATCCTTACGAACTGAGGTGGCGTTCGAGGACTTTCACGATCTGTTCTTTGGGCACCGCGCCGACAATTTGATCGGCCACTTGGCCGCCCTTGAACACCAGCAGCGTGGGGATGCCGCGAATATTGAATTTGCCCGCAGCGTTGATGTTCTCATCCACGTTCAGCTTCACCACCTTCAGCTTCCCCAAATGCTCCCGCGCGATTTCTTCCACCGTGGGGGTCAGCATGTGGCACGGGCGGCACCAGTCCGCCCAAAAATCCACGAGCACCGGCTGCGTCTTGCTCGCTTCAATCACGTCCGCGTCAAAGCTTGCGTCACTCACCGCTTGAATGTTTTCTGACATTTTTTTCCCTTAGGCGCATCACCGTCCGCCAGGAACGGGCGGTTCTGAGCTTTAACCTTTAGATGATCCAGCACCCCGCGGGATTCTGGATTTCTTGGCTGCTTCATACACTGTGACATACGCCGCCGCCGAAGCCTTCCACGAAAAATCCTTGGCCATGCCGTTCTTCTGCACCGCGTACCACAATTTCGGCTCGCGATATACGCCCAGCGCGGCCCGCACGCATTTCAAAAGTGCGCCGCCGTCGTAGGCCTCGAACTTGAACCCGGTTCCCTGCCGCGTCTTGGGGTCGAAGTTCTCAATCGTATCGTCCAGGCCGCCCGTGGCGCGCACCAGCGGAACAGTACCATATCGCAGGCTATATATCTGATTCAGCCCGCAAGGTTCGTAGCGCGAGGGCATCAGGAACATGTCCGCTCCCGCCTCAATCTTGTGCGCGAGTGTATCGTCGTACCCGATTTTCACGCCCACGCGCCCCGGATATTTCTCCGCCAGCGATTTGAACAGCTTTTCGTACTCCGGCTGGCCTGCGCCGAGCGCCAGGAGCGATATGTTTTCATGCATCAGCTCGATGGCCGCCTGCGCGATCAAATCGAAGCCCTTCTGATCCACGAACCGCGAAACGATCCCTATCACCGGACGCCGCAGGTCTTCTGATTTTTCCGCCGGCAGACGGAATATACCAAGCAAATCCTTCTTGCAAACTTTTTTCCCTTCCAGATTGTGTGCCGAATAATTCTGCGCGATTTTCGTGTCTGATTCGGGGCTCCAAATGGAGTAGTCCACCCCATTCAAAATCCCCACCAGCCGGTCCGCGCGCTGCGCGATCACGCCTTCGAGCCCCGAGCCGTATTCCGGCGTCTGAATCTCCTTCGCGTAGCGCTGGCTCACCGTGGTCAGGTAATCGGCGAAGAGCAGCCCGCCCTTCAGAAAGTTCACTTCGCCGTAGAATTCGAGCGCGTCGATCGCGAACAAACTTTCGGGCAGTCCGATCCTGCGCAGCGCGGCCTGCTTAAACAGCCCCTGATAGCCGATGTTGTGAATCGTGAACACCACCGGAAGCGACCTCACCGCTGGATCGTCCGCATGCTGCGTCCGCAGCAGCATCGGAACCAGCGCCGTTTGCCAGTCGTGGCAATGAATCACGTCAGGCAGCAATACGCGCTTCGCAAACTCAATGGCCACGCGCGAAAACTCGCTGAATCGCTCGGCATTGTCCGGGTAATCTCCCGATTTGTCGCCGTAAAGATGCTCGCGGTCGAAGTAGGCGGGATCGTCCACAAAAAAGTAGCGCACGCCCGCGACGGATTTCCCCTCTGCAATGGAGGGAAAGCGCAGGCTATTGCCGAGCGCGACCGTCACGCTCGAAACCAGAGTGGACGTTATCTTGTTGCCCCGGTAGCGCGGCAGCAGGACGGCCACGGCATGCCCCATTTCCACCAGCGCCTTGGGCAGCGCTTCCACCACGTCCGCCAGCCCGCCCGTCTTCGAGTACGGCAGCCCTTCCGGAGCCACAAATAGAATTTTCATCGCGCCTCGGCCGAATAAAAAACGGTAGCGGAACGGTTGCCCGTCGTCAAGGAGCCAATGCGCATAGAGCGCGAACCCGCCACTCGATTTCCCGGATGATTTATTCGCCGCTCGCCTCGCCTGATTGCTACACTCGCCGGCATCATGGCCCGCCAGCGCATGGGACAACATTTTCTCGGTGATTCCGGATGGCGCGGGCGCATCCTGAAAACTCTCTCCCCCGCCGCAAACGAAACGTGGATTGAAATCGGCGCCGGCCACGGCGAAATGACGCAACTTCTCGCCGGGCAAAGCCGCCGCATCATCGCCATCGAAGCCGACGCGCGACTGGCCCAGGACCTGCAACAAAAAATCGCCGCGCATCCCGGCGATTGGCCGGGCGTCGAGGTCGTGCCGCAAGACGTCCTCACCGTCGATCTCGAAAAACTCGCCGCTGGCGGATTTCGCGTTTACGGCAATTTGCCGTACTACATCACTTCGCCCATCCTGCGCCGCTTGTTCGATTGCGCCGGCCGAATCGCGTCCATCCACATCGTCATTCAGCTCGAAGTCGCCGAGCGAATCGTCGCCCCGCCCGGCCGCAGCGAGCACGGCTATCTATCTGCGCTGTGCCAGTTCTATGCCAAGCCGCGGATCGCTCTGAAAATTCCGCCCGGAGCCTTTCGTCCGCCGCCTCGTGTCAATTCCGCTCTGGTGCAGATGTCTCTGCCCGGCGAACGCGCTGCTCTCGGCATCACCGATGAAAAACGCTTCTTGGAGTTCGTGCAGGAATGCTTCGGACAGAAACGCAAAACGTTGCGAAATAATTTGCGCGCGCTGGCAGACGGCCAACGCATTCTGCAGGCACTTGCTGCTTGTGGGGTCCGGGCCGACGCACGCGCCGAGCAACTCACGCTCGCTCAGTTCGCTTCCCTGTTCGCGGAGTTATCGTAGGGAGGCCGCCAGGCTCCTTCCGCGCTACTTCGGCTGCGCATCCTCAATCACAGCGCCGAGCCTGTCCGGAAAGTTCGTCATCACGCCGTCAACCCCCGCGGCAATCATCGCGCGCATTTGTTCGAGATCATCCACCGTCCAGGTCGCCACCTGCAAATCCGCGCCGTGTGCACGCTCCACAAGTTCCTTCGTTACCAGAGTGGACTTCGGGCACAGCTGCCTCACGCCCAATTCCAGCCCGGCTTTCACATGGTCCGCATTTGGCTGGTCCGCGAGCAGCCCCATCATGGTGGTGGCGTCAATGCGCCGCAGCGCCGCAAGGGTAGTTTGATCGAACGAGATGACGATGGTTCGCGCCGCATTCTCGGCTTTCTGCAGCGCCGCGGCGAGCGAATGGTGCATGCCCAAGGCCGCGTCGTACTTCACTTCCAGATAGAAAATCACGTCATGCTTGCGCGCGAATTCCAGCACTTCGTCCAGCGTCGGGATGCGCTGTCCCATGTACTCGCGGTCGTACCACATTCCCGCATCGAGCCGCCGGAGCTCCGCCAGCGTGAAATCGTGCACCGACCCTTTTCCGTTGGTGGTGCGTTCGAGTGTGGCGTCGTGTATCGCAACGAACCGCGCATCGCGCGTCAAATGAAGATCGGTCTCGATAAACGTCGCGCCCAGCTGCACCGCGCGCTCGAAAGCCGCCAGCGTATTCTCCGGCGCGTAACCGGAAGCTCCGCGGTGTGCGATGACCCAAGGTTTTCGCATGACCGCCGCTATCGTAGCAGATTACTCGCGCCGAGCCACCCGCGGCTCAGCCGCGCGTGATGCAAGTAATAACCTGCCGCGGCCTCCGGCTCCATCAGTCGGAACTCCATGCCGGCGCGCCCGATAACCCGAGTTACCCCAGTGGCAATAGTGCAAATTGTTTCCCAAACGCTACAATGCGTTGTCCCGCAGGCGAGCTCCACTGCCAAAATTCCCGCCCCCGGGCTCACCCAACTCCGTATAGACAACTATCTTTATTTGCTGCTATAAGATACCGCTTCGAGCGTTCGGACACTTTGCGGCCATCCTTTGGTCAGGCGATTGCCCGCAGTAATGTGTCGCTCCGGGGCGCAGCGCTCTTGCCGCGACGATGTTCGTGCAAGTCTTCGTCGCAGTGCGACATCAATTTTTGTGGGGTGCAGTCGCTTTAAAGCGGTACGAAGCAACAGGGTCTGTCGAAGCAAAGCCGCATCAGGCAAATGCGGCCCGGGACTGAGGTTGATTCGACGGCAGCGGCCCTCGGGCCGTTCCAGGCTAGCGAAAGGGCTTTGGCGCTTGTCCACGCAGGTTGGCACAGGCACGAAGGCTCCTCTCGCGGAACGGTTCGCGCTTGGGGAGGGGAACCGTGGCGCTGTTCGTTTTGGTAATCGTTGGTATCGTCGTCGCGCAGACGTGGCTGGACTGGCGCGACGCACGCAAAGATTGGGTGCTGCCCCAGTGGGCTAAAGGCATGGCTCTCGCGGGTGCTGTGGTCGCCGTGCTCACCGCTGCCACTTCGTTCGCTTCCTTCTGGCTCGAGGGCGCCGCCGGCGGATGGACTAGCGAAGGGTTCAGCTCCGGATTCTTCTGGCCCGAGCTCGGCTTCCTGCTCTGCGCCATGGCCGTGATCATCTTTGCCGTGCGCAAGAAGCGCCTGCGCGTCCTGCTGGCGCTCACCGTTCTGCTGATCGCCGCCTTCTGGCTCGGCATGGTGCTTTCCTCCTAAATCGCTTCCGCCCACCGGTAGCGCCCATTCCCAGGCAAGCATTCCCGCCGCCTTGCCGCTGTTCGCCGGTAACCACCCGCCATTCGCCGAAAACCGCGCGACGAACTCCGCCATTCCCTTTAATCTCGCACCATGAACGGCGACAAAGTTCCGGCGGGAGAAAAGAGCATGACAAATGCAGAGCGGCAAGACACGGCGGAATCGTTCTCCGGAGCAGCGGTTATCGTGGCCCTGGCGGGCTTGCTGATCCTTCTGGGCGTCGTCTTCCAGATGGCCGAATTCGGCTACGGCCATGTGCGGCCTGACAACATCTGGCTCTTTTCCGTCCTCGCCACGGGCATTTGGAATATCCTCTCGCTGCGGCTGAACGCTCCCGGTTTTCTGGACCTGTTCCGATTCTGGCCGCTGGTTCTGGTAGGCTTCGGATTGGCGATTATGCTGGCTGCACGCGAAAACAGGTCACGTAGATTCGCGCGCGCGCGGGCCAAAGATCACGACCATGAATAACTTCAGACGCTTCAGCTGGAGCCTGGTAATCGGCGCGCTGATTCTCGCCTCCGGCGTGGTGCTGCTCCTCGACCAGCAGGGCGTGGTTTCGGCGGACAGAATCTTCCAGTATTTTTGGCCCGTAATTTTCATCGCATTCGGTCTGGTCAATCTCTTCGACTGCCCAAGCCGCCGCGTCTGGGGCGTCATTTTGCTGGCCGTGGGCGTGCTTCTGATACTCGACAACCTCGGCTACATCCGCTTCAGTTTGTCCGTCATCTGGCCCTTGATCATCATCGCCATCGGTGCCTTGATGATTTTCCGCTCCATCGGCATTCAGGGACCCATTAAATTTCTGGGCGGCCCCTGGACCGACTTCCTGCGCTCCAGGTCCAGCAGCACGGATTCGCCCGGCGGCGATTCGGAGTTCGACCACATCGCCGTTTTCAGCGGCTTTAAGAAGCGCACCACCAGCAAGAGTTTCAGAGGAGGAAGAATCCTGGCCTTGATGGGCGGCTTTGCGATTGACCTGCGCAACGCCGACATCGAAGGCGACACCGCAACGATTGTCGCTATATCCGTCATGGGCGGCGGCGAGATCAAGGTCCCCGCCGCCTGGCGCGTATCTATGGAGGGCATCGGCCTCATGGGCGGATACGTGGATGAAACCGATCAAGCTCCCTCCGCGCCAACCACGCCGCAAAAACACTTAATCGTGAAAGGCGCCTCCATCATGGGTGGCGTGGTCGTAAAAAACTAATCGCGCATGCATCCTATCTTCACCAACCTTCGGCGCCTCGGCCTTTACCTCCTTGCCTGGATTCCCGTCGCCGGATTGCTCGCTTACCTCCTCGCCATTCCCGGCCACATTACCGTCCGCGAAGCGGTTATCCTATCGATCCCCATGTGCCTGGTGTACGCCTTCGTGTGCTTGTCCGCCTGGTATTCCTGCCGCGGCTACCCGGTCGAAAAGTACGGCCTGGGCCGCCTGCTCTCCACCCACGTCACCGCCGCGCTCATCGCCAGCATCGTCTGGGCCGTCGTAGCCGTGGGCATGGCTCGCGTGATGGAGCGGCTCGGAACATCTCCGGCCTTGAGCGTCCGGCTGCGTCCGGACACCCCGCTCATCTTCGGCTCCGGCCTGCTGCTCTATCTTCTTTCCGTCACGTTCTACTACATCATCATCGCCGTGGACGCTTCGCGCGACGCCGAAGCTCGCGTGATGAAGGCCAGCGTCCTCGCGCGCGACGCCGAACTCAAAGCCCTGAAAGCGCAGGTGAATCCGCACTTCCTCTTCAACAGTCTCAATTCCATCAGCGCCCTCACCACTTCCGACGCGGCCAAGGCCCGCGAGATGTGCGTCCTTCTCGGTGACTTTCTCCGCCGCACTCTCGGCCTCGGCGAAAAAACAGCCATCCCCCTCGAAGAAGAACTCTCCCTGATCCACGCTTTCCTCGCCGTGGAAAAAGTCCGCTTCGGCGCGCGCATCCGCATGGAAGAAAATATCGATAAAGACGCTCTGGACGTTCCCGTGCCTCCGCTCCTGCTTCAGCCCCTGGTCGAAAATGCCGTGGTGCATGGCAT
>Ga0302325_10014197_pt1 | contig 16958 bp, 16 predicted proteins | sample Palsa_T0_2_FD_201948 | JGI IMG/M metagenome (GOLD analysis project Ga0302325, IMG submission 201948) | Peat permafrost microbial communities from Stordalen Mire near Abisko, Sweden - Palsa_T0_2 | ecosystem: Environmental > Terrestrial > Soil > Palsa > Peat permafrost | place: Sweden: Abisko... | reverse complement strand
CCTTTGTGACATTTAGCGGCGAAAAGGTGATCAAAGTGAAGGAAATGTACGCTGGTTTGGGAACGGATGTCGGTTCGGAAGTGATTCACTAGCGAGGGCCTTCTCTTTGTTGGCACAGGCAAAGGTCCTCTCCAAAACATTGGGGCAGTGCACCGGCTTCAGAAGGCTGGCCAGGGGGGCCAGCCGCGGACCAGGGGGTCCGCCCCACTTTATTGAACGGTCACGGCGTAGTCGCGCCCTTCCCATCGATCGCTGTTTCTCCAGAAGAAGGTAAATCGAATCGACATGCCTTTCGATGAAGACACCGTTGCCGGCAAATCCACAAAGTCGATCTGTAGGGCATTGGCGTTCGAATCGGTATTGTTCTGGGATTGCCAGCCGTCGTTCGACCAATGAAGGCGGAACGGCTCGGCGGCTTGAATCCGCAGGATGGAATCCTTTTGCGTGAACGCGACCTGCCGCTCGGGCTTCCAGACTTCGATTAACTTACAATTCTTGCGATCGCCAAGGTAGCGTTGACTTACTTCCGGAATGGCGTCATAAACTTTGCCGTCGGAAACGGAGCGGAGCAACTTGATGTATTCGGCGTGGGCCCACATCAGCGGCATGGCGGAGCCGGTCGGCTTACCTAGAAACATGAAGACCTCCGGCTTGTCCGCTTCGTCCCAAACCTGCTCCGGCAGCAGCCCCGTGGGAGAGGCAAACTGCTCCATGGCCCTAATGTAAATCTCGGCGCTTCGGCCCGCCGCCAGCTCGTAGTGACCGCGCTCGCCGGTAAGCAGCGGCCACGCGCGGCCTTGGCCGGCGCCGGTAAACGGGCCGCCATCTTCTTTCTGGCCGTAGCCATCATGGTTGTAGCGATGCCATACGGGGCCGGCGCTCGTCTCCAGCTTCAGCGCCGCATCGATCACCTTCACGCTATTGATCATGAGGGGGTCGTTGGCGGAGCGGATGCCAAAGCGCACCAGTTCGAGAAACCCGCCATCCACCACGTCCTTCGCGGGGAAGTCGCTAGGCTGATCGGAGCGGAGATTCTTGATGCTGAGCGTGCGCGCCTCGGGATTTCCCGCAGGGTTCGCATCTCCCACCTGTTCAGGAAGGATTCTCCTGTAATAGCGCGGAATTCCAGGATCGAGAGACCCTTCGTTGGTCACCGTCCAGTCTTCGACATGAGACTCGAGAAAGTCCGCATATTCTTCGGTGAAGGCGGCGGTTGCCTCGTCGCCCCGCTTGCGGAAGTACACCGAGGCGCAAATCAGCGCCGCGATATTCGAGGCGAGCGTGGAAGGTGAATAGCCGCTCACCTCTTCCCACCGCTCCTGTGGCGTCACCGGTCCGTTACGGATCAGGTATGCGGCGGCTTTGCGCACCAGTTCGTAGGGGTCGAAGTCTCCCAGCCCCTTCTCGTGAAAGAGCCGCCACGCCAACAAGATCGGAAATGCCACTTCGTCCAACTGGACGCCGCACCAGTAAGCCTCGCCGCTCACCCAGAAATTCTGCGCGAAGCCGCCATCCTCGTGCTGCGACACGGCCAGGAAAATCAACGCGCGTAACGGAGTCGCGGTATCGCCGGCGGCCAGAAGCGCGGTCGCGCTACTGACCATGTCTCTGGTCCAGACCAGGTGATATCCGCCCTGGTCCTGGTCGCTCTTGGCTTCTCCCCAAGGGATGGCAAGGGACGCAATCATGGCGCCGGGGTACGATTTGTCCTCATGCGCCAACAGCAGGCTATAACTGCTTTGGAATAAGCTGCCGCTGTCATGCGAAGCATTCTGCAGCGGTTGGGTATGCGCCCCTACCGCTTCCCACTGGTTCTTGTAACGAGTGAGGTGTTGGTCAAACGGAACGCCGAGGGATTGAAACAGCGTCATAATCGCGCGGTGCTCACTGTGTCCCAATGCCATTGCCAGCGTAAACTCCCGCGTCTTGCTGAGATCCAACTCGCCGGTGAGAGCGATGTTGCCGTTGTCGGCGCGCTTGAATTCATAGTCCATCTGCAGGTTGTCATGCAGGTCCGTCCACCCATCGCTGCTGCCTACATAACCGCAAGAGGTCTTGGCGAAGGGGAAAGTGGCCACCATCGCGAGCCACACTCCCTGCTTGCAGGCCATCAGAATTGGCATGCCGTTCAAGCGGGTGACATAGCCGGTGTTGCCCGCTCCCCCTACTTCGAGGTGCGGAGCGCACAGCGCAAACATTTTGAGCGTACGAAGAAATGCTTCGTCCGGGCCGGTCAAGCGGGTGCGCTGCAGGAGGCACGGCAGATACGGGTCGGTGATCACGTCTTTGGTGATGGCGTAGCGGCCTTGCGGATCCGAATTCGTGCAGCTGAAACCCAGCGTATGCCCGGAAAGGCGTTCCACCTTGCAGTGCATATCGCGCAATTCTTCGTGGAAGAAGGTTTTCCCATCGGTGACCAGATACTGGAGATCGCGTATTTGCGGGCGGTCGACCGTCGGGTAGTATACTTCCGTGACAATCCCGCCGAACAGGGTGAACCAGATCTTACTGGAAGCCGAATAGGCCGTACCGACGCCATTCTTGTTACCGTGGGTCCATTTCGGTTCAATGCCCGGAGCTCCAAACGCTTCGTTGTTGCCGTCCTGTTGCATACTTCGGAAATCTCCTTAAAGGTAATTAACGATCATGCGAGTTCCCCGTGCACCGGCCGATGGTTCCAATAACCTAACCAACCCAGGTGGCCGAGAGACTTCGGGCCGCTGAAGCTGGCGCTCAATATCCCGCCGGCGGTCACCAGCAGCACGCCCGCGAGAGCAAGCGCGCCGGGCGCGTTGCGCCAGACCATCCAGCCGATCAATCCGGAGAAAATTACAACGCTGTAATTAAACGGCGCAATCCGGGCGGGCGCGGCCCGCTGGTACGCCAGGATAATCAGCATCTGGCTCAGCGACATCGTCAGTCCAATGCCACCGAGGCAAAGCCACTCTTGGGGCGTAGGAGCCTTCCAGTTCCAAATCGCGAACGGAGCGGCGGCGGCGGAAGAGAACAGAAAGTAGTAGAACAAAATGCGGCGCGCCGGCTCGGTTTTCGAGAGTTGATTGACAGAGACCAGCGCGAATGCCGAGAAGAGCGCCGCGCCCATAGCAACGAGCGCCACGGGGTTGGTGAGCAGTTCGACTCCGGGGCGCAGGATCAAAACCACGCCGGCGAAGCCGATGCCGAGGCTGGCCCAGACCAATCCATTGACTCGCTGCCTGAGCCAGGCCCAGGTGACCAGCGGAATAAACAGCGGCGCGGAATTCGACATCAGGACGGCATTCACCAACGGCATTCTTTTCACTGCCACAAACATCAGGACCTGGGAAAGCAGCCCCGCCGCAGCGCGCAGAAAATGCAGCCCAACCCGCGATGTTTTCAGTTCTGCCAAACCCCCGCGGAGAGCCCAGGGCGCGAACAAAACCAGACTGATGAAGTTCTGAAAGAAAACCAGCGTGCCCGTGGGAACGGCGGTGGCGCCCTTGCCAAAGGCGCTCATCACCGCGACGCAGGCAAATGCGAGCACAATCAGCAAAGCCCCGAGCGCCACGGATGGTTTCGGATTCCGGACGGCGCTCAATGGAGTCTTTCGAGCAAATGATCGCCCACGCGAAGCGCGTTGGCGATGATGGTCAGCGATGGGTTGACCGCGCCGCTCGACGCAAAGAACGACCCATCGACTACATACAAATTGTCGACGTCATGCGTCCGGCAATCGGTATTCAGAACGGATTGCTTCGCATCGGCGCCGAACCGGCAAGTCCCGTTCTGATGGCCGACGCCCTCGAGCGGAATCCGCTTTTTGAAATACGCGCGCAGGTGGAACCAGTGGTCGGCATGGCCGGCCTGCTTGAGCGTGTCGATCCACTTGCTCTTCAACCGGGCGAACGATTCCACATTGTTGGGAGTGTAATCGAGTTGAATTCTTCCGCCGGAGATGGTGACGCGATTGTCCGGGTCGGGCAGGTCCTCGGTTGTGAGCCACCAGGGGACGGCGTGGGTGGTCAGCAGATCCAAAACCAAGTTGGGCGTCAAGGGCGGCGCGTCCCCCTTCATCATTTCGTGGTGAAAGGAACCGATGGGCTGAACGTTGCCCATCGGGTAAGGATATTCCTTGTCGCCGAAGTAGTAGTCGTTCACTGAGAACGTCTTCATGTAGGAAGAACGGTTCGGCTCTTTGCCGATCGCCAGAATGGCATCCGCCTGATGGAACATGAAATGGCGCCCTACCATATCGGAACTGTTAGCCAGGCCATGCGGATGTTTATCGTTGGCGCTCAGCAGCAACAGAGCGGCTGAGTTAATGGCGCCGCAACACACGGCCACTATATCGCCGGAGAATTTCGTGGTCTTGCCTGAATTGTCCAATTCCACTTCGACGGCATCCACGCACGTTCCCGTGGCGTTGGTCAGCAGGCGCGTGACCTTTGCCTGCGTGATTAGAGTCACGTTGGGCAGGTGCATGATTTTGCGGATGCAATTGACATCGGCATCCGACTTGGCGTGCACCAGGCACGGGTACCCATCGCAGGTATCGCAGCGGATGCATTGACTTTCCACGCGATCCGCTTCGTTCAACTGCAACCCCAGCGGGCACGGAAACGGCCTTAGACCCATGCCCTGCAAGTCTTCTTGTATCTGCTGCAAGCGGGGCTCATTGGAAATCGCGGGGTAGGGATATTCTTCGCTGCGCCGCGGTTCGGTGGGATCGATGCCCTGCTTGCCATGGACGCAGAATAGCTTTTCCGCTTGCGTGTAATACGGCTCGAAGACGTCGTATTTCACCGGCCACTCGGGTGAGATGCCGCCTTGATGCTGCAGTACGCCGAAGTCTTCTTCGCGAAGCCGGAACAAGGCGGCGCCGTAAACCTTGGTGTTGCCTCCCACCCAGTAGCCGGTACCCGGGTGAAGGTCGCGGCCGTCAATATCGGTCCAGACGTCTTTGGTGTGATAGCGGTTGTCAAGGAAGACCGCGGTGGTATCCCAGTTCGGCTTTTCCTGCGGCAAGAAGGAACCGCGTTCGAGAATCAGCACGCGCTTACCGGCGTTGGCTAAGTGATAGGCAAGTGTTCCGCCGCCGGCGCCCGACCCAATGATAATTACCTCGAACCGTTCCGTAGCGGTCATGGATATATTTTATCGCGCAGCACGTTTAGGGCCGACTGGAATCCGCGGTTTGGCGGCTAACCCAAGCGCCCGGCGCCCGTCTATCCGCTGTACGGAGCCTGCTCATGAAATATTATGCCGGTCTGATGTTTGCCGCCGCGTTTTCGATTGCAAGTGCACAGGCGCAAGGGAATCTGTATAGCTTGAGCGTGAATCTCGACGATAAGGCCGATTCTTGCGCCGATCTAAAAGTGAAAAGCCTTGGCGCCGTGTCGCAGGCATCGGAGAAATTCACCCTGCAAGGCGCTTCGATAGAGGTGGATGGCGGATCGCGCGGGGCGATTCGCGTGCGCGGCGCCGATCGCGCGGATTACTCGGTGGAGGCTTGCAAGGTGGCCGCGGCAGCCGACAGCGCGACCGCCGCGCAGATGGTCGCGGGCATTTCGGTGAACCGAAGCGCGTGGCGCGTGGAAGCGCACGGACCAGCAGTCGCACAGAAGGACGGCGATAATTGGCAGGTCTATCTGATCGTGCATGCGCCGCGGAACGGCAGCGTCGATCTGACCACCGTCAATGGGCCGATCGAAGTGCGCGACGTTGCCGGCGCCGTGAAGGCCAAAGCTACCAACGGGCCGCTTTCGATTCAGAATTGCGCCGGCACGGTAGATGCGCAGACGACGAATGGCCCGATTTCGTTTTCCGGCAGCGGCGGCGACGTGAAGTTGAGCGCGCAGAACGGTCCGCTCTCGGTGAAGTTATCGGGCGATGTATGGAACGGGCCGCGCCTCGATGCCAGCACCGTGAACGGCCCGGTCAGTCTGACCACGCCGAACACCTTCCGGTCTGGGTTGCGCGTGGAAAGCAGTGGGCAAGCGCCCTTCAGTTGCAAGGCGGATTTGTGCCGCAACGCGGTTGCGGACGCGCGCAGCGATCGGCGCAGCTTGCAAATGAATGGCGGCGCGGATACGGTCCGCGTTTCCACCGGGAACGGTCCGGTGTCGGTGAAGAACTAAAAGTGGGGCGGACCCCCTGGTCCGCGGCCGACCCCCCGGTCGGCCTTTCGGGGCTTGCGTGTGGCTGATTTTGCCGGGCGAAGAGCGGGGCCGGGGGGCCCCGCGCGGACCAGGGGGTCCGCCCAATAAGCGTTAACTTAAAAAAACATATCGTGCCCTTTTGCGGTTCGGCTCCGCCAACTGTTCTGCAATTTCGTCCCAATCCCTGAGGGTCTCAGCCAGACTGTGGGGCGGAAGGATTGCCATGCAGACCTCGTGATACATGAATTCAATTTCCCTCCATCGGCTGCGTCTCACGGTCCAATCGGTATCCCCAGGGGGAAAATCTATCGGCTGCCTCTACCATGCGTTCGACCAGAAGGCTGGCGAAGATTTTGCCGTGGAGCCATGCTCGCGCGCTGGCCGGATCTTTTTTCGGCAGATGCCCCAAACCCATGATCGATTTCATTCGCTTGAAAGCCAACTCGATCTGCCAGCGAAGGCGGTAGAGTTCCAGCACCGCAGGCGCCGGGAAGATGTCCCCTAGCGTTGTCCAAACAAAAAAGTAGTGAGCCGCCTCCCAGGACTCTGCACTGCCTCCTTTTGCTTCTTGCTGGCGTTGATCTCCAGGCGGCGCCGTGCCAAACGCGTCGCTTCAGCGCTTCGTTTGAGGGCCAACAGCCTCCCCGGCACCCATCCGCCGGCTGGGTGCTTGACCCGCGTCGTCCATTGCTGAATCTGTCCCACTTTCATTTTGCGGAACAGTCGGAGTACGTTCAGTGGATTCTCCCCGGCATCAAAAATGGGAAGAGATTGTCGATTCAATCGCACCACAATGTCGGCTTGAGCGGCCTTCACGTGCGCTACGCCGACCGGTGTGGAGTAGATGCGGTCGCCCATCATGATATCGCCTGCCCGGATCGGGATTCGGCGTAGGGTCTCGCCGCCCTCAACACCCGTCAATTCGAAGAAATCGCATTGCAAATTCGCTAAGTTAACAACATAGTGGACGCGCCAATCGGTTCCCGTGCTGCCAGGTTCCGAAACCGTCGTGGCATCCACTGCCCGCACCGGGCGGCCTTGGCTCTCGACGGCCAGCCGTTGTCTGCCCCGCTGTTGTTCTGCGAGCCAACGCAGCCATTCCTCGGAGGCCCTTAATCGCTTGAATACCGCCACTTTACTCAATTTCATCCCGAGTTGACCTGCCCGAGCGGCGGTTTCCGCAAGCGAATACCCATTCGCCACATGCATCAGCAAGAGCCGCAACAGGGACTCGGCATCGGGGATATCGCGAGCTCGCCGCAACGCGCCAGTGCTTCGCGCCATCTCCTTCCACCCTTTCGGCAGGAACGTGCAAAGGATCGGCCAGTTCTCAGCTGTGAGGGCTTCATCGTGTGTCGCCATGCCCCAGCATAGAAGTACTCCGCAGGGGAAGTCAATTATTAAGTTAACGCTTATTGGGCGGACCCCCTGGTCCGCTCCCTGGTCCGCGGCCGACCCCCCGGTCGGCCTTTCGGGGCTTGCGTGTGGCTGATTTTGCCGGGCGAAGAGCGGGGCCGGGGGGCCCCGCGCGGACCAGGGGGTCCGCCCCACTTTTGGCGAGCTTCAGTTTCAGCCGCTCTTCCCGCCGCCGAAGCTCGACGCTATCTTCCAGCGCCAGCGCTGCGCGCGTCATCTCCAGCGCCATTGAGTAACTGCGCTCATTATGCTCGTAGTGTTTCGCGAGCTCGGCCAGCGCCCGCGCCCGGTAGGGGTTGCGCGTCGCGGCCAGATCCGTAAGTATCGCCAGGGACGCGTCCGCACGGCCGCTGCGGCGCTCGAGTGCGGCGATATCCCATAGCGTGCGGAATAGCAAATGGTCGGGAAGCCCCTTATCCACGGCGCGGCGGAAGAGCGCGAGCGATTCTTCGCGGCGGCCGGCGTCGAGCAGCCAGCGGGCCACGCCGATCAGGTCGGCGCCGTGACGGACCAGGGCGCCATCCGGGGAGAGGAAGGCAAATGGCACAATCGCCGTGAGGCACGCTAGCGAAAGAATATCGAGCGCATTGTGGTGGAAGATCGGAACCAGCTCGAAGGCCTGCCGCGTGCGGAGGAACTCCAGATAGCAGTAGGGAATCATTTCTCCGGGCAGATCGCCCTCGCGCTCGACGCCCAGTATTTGGTTTTCCAGATCCACCAGGCGGCACGAATCGAGGCGCAGCTTCCATAGGCGGCGCGCGCCAAAGAGCAGGTCGAGGTGCGCCATCCGTGCGAAGGGGTGAGGGATGCGCGCCAAACGGTAGCGTCCTTCGAGTAGCGGCTGGTCGAAAGATTTGCCGTTGTAGGTGATGAGGACGTCGAACTGGGCGAGGTGTTCGGAGAGCCGCGCGAGCAGCGATGGCTCGTCGGCGTAATCGCGCAGAAAGAACTGACGTAGCCGGAAACCACTGGAGTCGATGGAGCCGACCCCAATCAGAAACGCGCACGACCCGGCGGCGAGTCCGGTAGTTTCGGTATCGAGGAAAGCCCATTTGGCGGGTGGCGAATCGGGGATTTCGCCGCCCGAGAGCGGGTTCAGCAGGTCGCCGGGCAGGCCGGCGAGATCGGAGATATCGACACTGCCATAGCGGCGGTGGCGCTCCCACGCACGTTCAGTTTCGAAATGCGCGCCATAGGCCGTGTGGACCACTTCACCCGAGAGCAGATCTTCGATCACATGGCGCTTGGGACGGGGCGTGGGCCGAGGCGCGGCTGGAGTGCCCGCATACTTGCGGTCGATTTGCGCTATGCGGCGGCGCAAGGCGGCGAGCTGTAGTTGGACATCCTCCATTGTTCGCCTTTTCTTTGCCTACTATAGCGGATATCCTGGTGAGATCAAACCTACTGAGATCAAAATCAGGACAGTATGGGTGTTTTTCGCGGCGCTGTTCTCGCTGCTGGTGGCGTCGCGCCTGTGCAACACCGGGATTCTATGGGAAGGCGACGCCCTGCCCCTGGCCACAGCCGATCAGATGTTGCACGGCGCCACCCTCTATCGCGGCATCTGGTACGACAAGCCGCCGCTAGTGGCGATGTTCCCCCTACTGGCGGGCGGCCGCGACGGATGGCTCCTGCGGATGCTGGACGCGTTATATGCGTTGCTGGCATGCACCGTCGCATACGGCTTTGCGCGCGGGATGTGGTCGGCGCGCGAAGGTCTTTGGGCCGCGGGATTGGCCGGCTTTTTCCTGATCTTCGATTTTCCGGCGTCGGTGATTCCGGTGGGGTCCGATCTGTTGATGCTGGCGCCGCATGTGGCGGCGGTTTGGCTGGCATGGAAACGGCGTCCGTTCTGGTGTGGGGCCATGGTAGGCGTGGCGTTCTGGGCAAGTCCGAAAGCGCTGCTGGTGCTGGCGGTCTGCGCGCTGTGGGATATCGGGGGGCTGATTGGGATGGCCGCAGGCTTCGCCGCGGTGGTAGCGGTGGGCGCGGTTTGGCTGGCGGCTGTGGGCGCTCTGGGCGCTTATTGGGAGGAAGTGTGGCAGTGGGGACGCCTCTATGCCGGCAGTCCGCCGGTGGGTAACCCGATTTGGAATGGCGTGGTGCGGACCGCTGACTGGGCCGGGTTCCATGCGGCGTTGGTGGCGGCTGCGGGCGTGTTCCTTTGGAAGGCCGCCGGGGCCCGGTGGAAGTGGCTGGCGTGGCTGGCGATTTCGCTGGCTGGCGTGGCGGCGGGGATGCGATTTTTTCCGCGCTACTATTTCCTGCTGCTGCCGGTTATGGTGATGATGGCGTCGCGCGGATTTGCACTAATGGGCACGCGCGGCGCATTCGCTACGCTGCTGTTACTGATTCCGCTGGTGCGATTCGCTCCGGCGTATCGGACGGCTTTGACCGATCCGGCGTGGCGCGATACCGCCATGGATCGCGATAGCCGAGCGGCGGCGGCGCTGACGCTAAGTCTTGCCAAAGCCGGCGACACCCTCTTCGTTTGGGGATACCGGCCGGAGATCTTTGTCTACACCCGGATGGCCGCCGGCACGATGTATCTCGATTCGCAGCCCCTCACGGGCGTACCGGCGGACCGGCATTTGACGCAATCGGAGCCGATCGAGCGCGAGGATCCGGCACGGCGGCGCGCCGCGCTGACACAAACCCGTCCCACCTTCGTGCTGGACGGGCTGGGGCTATACAATCCTCGATTGGCGATTGGGCAGTTTGCCGATCTGCGGGAGTGGTTTGCGCAATATAGTGAAGTGGCGCGCAGTGGCCAAACGGCGATTTATGAGCTGAGATCGGCTCACGCCGGAAGCGCTCCTTGAGGAACTGAGAAAGCGCCAGCCGGGACAATTTTCTTTACTGCTTCTGTTGCGCCGGCGGTTTCGGCGCGCTTTCCGCCGCCAGCAAGTTGGCGAATATCCGGGAGTGCGGGCCCGACGGCAACAGCACCAGGCGCGAACCGGCGGCCAGAATTCGCTGCGTTTCAAGCACGTCGAACAGCGCCTGGGAGACAGCGGGTTCGCGGGCAATCTCCTGCAACGCCTGTCCCAGCGTGGCAGGGCGAATGGCGGCGGCCTTGGCGAATTCGATGGCGGCTTCGCGCTCGGCCGAACTGGTGATTACGCTGACCTGGTTGGCGCCGGCCTGCTTGATGGCGGAGGTGACCTGGCGAAGACGGTTGACGACTTTCTCCTCGATCTGCCGGATCATGCCGGCGTCGCGGAAATGCACTTTGCGGATGTAAACCGAACCGAGCTGGTATCCCCAAGCCTGCGATTTACCGGTGACCTCGGCGCGCACATTCTGGCTCATCTGATGGCGCGTCTCGAGCATTTCCCCCAGCTTCATATTGCTGAGGCAGCGGACCGTGGCGTTGCTCACGTTGGCGCGGAGCGAGCCGCGCGGGTCGGTATTCTTGAACAGGTAAGAGACCGGGTCGCTGATCCACATCTCATACCAAATGCCGATACCCATGGGCGCGCCCTCTTCGGAATTGACGGGCTGGCTGCGCAGGTACTCCTGGTCGAGGCGCAGGTCGAGAACGTAGCAGTTCCCTAGAAAGTTGACGACAAAAGCGGCGGGTCCAAGCTTGCCGGGCAGGAAATAGAGGCCGGGGTCGTCCAGAATGCCGACTACTTTTCCGAACAACATGTAGACCCGGGCGGTGCGCTCTTGCACGATCGCGTAGATGCCGAAGATACGGCAAAAAGCGAGCACCAGAGGCTCGCCGATCAATATCACCAAAAACGTGACTAGAGCAGCTAAGAAGATATTCGCGAGATCCATCATTTGCCGGCCTCCTGGTAGATCTGCTGCGCCTTGTCGTAGAGCGCCAGGCGCACGTTGCGGATGTAAGCATCGAGAATATTGGGGCCGCCGCGGTGAAGCTCGGCCAGCTCGGCCGCAAGCGATTTCACCGGCTCCACTTCGGCTTGGGCGCGCAGAGTTTCAATTTCCACCGCGCGCCGGGATTGCACCACGCGCTGATCTGCCGCGGCCTGAGCAAGGCTGATGTCGCTCGATACCTGATTGTGGGCGGTGTTGATGGCGGCCAGGGCCGATTCCACCTCCGTCGGCGGATCGATGCCTGTGATCAGAGATGCGTCGAGGATCACGCCGTAGCGCGCCGGCGCCGAGCGGCACTCGTTGTCCATGTACTCGTTGAGATCGCGCAGGTTCTTGCGCAGATCGTTGATGGAGATGCCGGTCATCTCGCTGCCGGGCAGGGGTTCCACGACGTTCGCGCCGGCGGCGGGAACAATCGGGCCGGGCTTGGCTTCAAAATTGGCGATACGCTGGCGCAGCACGGATACGAAGTAGGCCACCACATGAACGAACGGCTTCTTGATGCCGAACAAGAATGCGTAGAGGTTGGCCTCGCTGATGCGATAGCGAATCTGGCCGGTGAGTCCGGTATTCAGTTGGTCCTTGGTGACGGCCTCCAGACGCGTGCCGTTCTCGTTGACGGTGGCGTTTTCCGGGTCGAGAGCCATGTTGACGGTCATGGTGGCGATGGACACCTTGCGGATTTTCTCCCAGGGCATTTTGAAATACGGTCCGCCAGGCTGGATGACCGAGACCTGCGGATAGACGTAGCGAGTTTTCTCTTCCGGCGTCAACGGCTCGGCGATGGGATCGTCCAGGGTAGTCTTGCCGCCGGGCGGACGCACAGCGCGGCCGAATCGGATCTTGACCGCGCGCTCGTTCTGGTCGACCGTATATATGCCCATCAGCAGGAGGCGCACCACTACCCAGGCCAACAGGCCGAAGAGAATTCCAATCAGGATTGGCACAGAGGGTAGTATATAACCTCGGCGCAAAGAACCGGCGGCAAGAATGCTGGGCGCTACAAAGAACCTGGGCCTGGTTCGGCGTGGATGATGTGACCCGCTTCGCCGTTGTAGAACCGTTCGAGCAAGCGCTGCTCTACGCCGGCGGCGGCGTCCTTCAAACAGAACACCAGCGCGCATCCGCCAAAGCCGGCGCCGGTCAAGCGCGCGCCCAACGCGCCCGATTCCAAGGCGGTATCGACCAGGCGGTCGAGCGCTGCGCAACTCACTTTCAAGCCGTCGCGGAGGCTGGCGTGCGATTCCCGCAGCAGGCGGCCGAAGGCTTCGGCATCGGCGCGCTCCATGGCCTCCACGGCGGCGTGAACGCGCGCCGATTCAGCGGCCACGTGGGCGGCGGCGCCAGGACCGAAACGCGCCGCATTGTACCTTTCGCGCGCGGCCCCGGATTTTTCGGCGCGTACCAGGCTGTCCGCGGCGAGGAACGTCCAATGCGGCGGGATCGGTACGTGGCGAACGGCGAGCGGATGGAAACTGACCAGCGACGCGCAACCCTCCTTGGAGGCCAATGCGGCCGCGTGATCCATACCGCCGCCGCGCGTTCCGACGAAGTGCTCGCCTTCAGGAAAGACTTCCATCAATTCCTCGAAGGTGGCGCTCCAACCATTGGCTTTGAGCAGCGCCAGCGCGAAGGCCACGATGAGAGCGGAAGAAGAGGAGAGGCCGGCGGCCGCGGGCAAGTCGGAGGTGATTTGCGCGTCGATGCCCGCGCCCACGCCCCACTTACTTGAGACCGCCAGGGCGGCGGCGCGGAGATAGTTTTCCCAATCGCCCGCGCCTACCGGGGTCAAGCCGGCGCGCCACTCGAACTCACTGGGGGTATGGCCGGCCGACTGGGCGCGGATCAGGCGATCCTTACGGCGTACAAACGATACGTTCACACGCTGCCGCAGCGCCATCGGTAGCACGGGCAGGCCGTGATAGTCGATGTGCTCTCCGATCAGGTTGACGCGCCCCGGCGCCCACACGCACTCTTCGATGCCGGCTTGCACCCGATCACGATAGCATTACCCGGTGGCGGCATCGGGTGAATCGATCGCAAATACAAAGGAACCGCCGACAAGAGCGCCGGTGCTACCAGAAACAACAATGGCGGCTTCGCGCGAATTCAGCCGCCGGAAATGCAAAGTTGGCTCAACGGCCAACTTGAATGACTAGGTGGTAGCGCGCTTCGCTACAACCTTCACGGGGGTGGGATCGCCACCGCCACGGCCCGGATTCGTGAATTCCAAAGTCAACGAGTCGCCATCAACGATGCCCTTATACGGGGTTACGACTTCGTTGTCGCCCATCGTGCGCTTCACGGTGAACGAAATCTTGTTGTTGTCGGTCACTTGGCCGTCAGTGATCTCGGTGTCCATATTACCGCCGCGGCCGGGCCGCGACAGGGTACCTGTCAGCTTCGCGCCATCGGCTTTAAGGGTGAGGGTGATCACGGTTGGATTACCGCCGCCACGTCCGGCCTGTTCCCAGGTCCATTTGCCCGTAACATCGGCTGCCATAGCGGCGGATGTCAGGGCGCACAAAATCGCAAATACAAAAAGCAGCTTCTTGGTCATAGTATTGGTTTAGGCGTACCTTCCACAGAGGATGTTACCACGACTTACGTAGAATCGGGTTTTTGCCAGACTAACCCGTCGCCGTCATGAGCGTTGTGCTGGCGACGGATTGAGGCGGTCAAAGTGTAGGCAATCGCCCGGTTTTTGCCAACCCGAGCGGCTACTAGGTGGTGGCGCGCTTGGCGACAACCTTTCTGGTGGTGGGTTCGCCCCCGCCGCGGCCGGCCTGGGTGAATTCCAACGTCAGCGAGTCGCCGTCAACGATGCCCTTATAAGGGGTCACGATTTCGTTGTCGCCCATCGTTTGCTTCACGGTGAACGAAATCTTGTTGTTGTCAGTCACCATACCATCGGTGATTTCAGTGTCCATGTTGCCGTTGCGGCCGGGGCGCGACAAGGTGCCTGTCAGTTTGCCGCCGTCGGCTTTCAAGGTTAGCGTAATCACGGTGGGATTACCACCGCCGCGTCCGGCCTGTTCCCAGGTCCATTTGCCCGTGACGTCGGCTGCCATAGCGGCGGATGTCAGGGCGCACAAAATCGCAAATACAAAGAGCAGCTTCTTGGTCATAGTAGTCTTTTAGGCGTAACCTCCGAAAATCAGGTTACCACTGGCCGGGGTAGAATAGACTTTTGCCAGACATCCGCGTTTCCATCGTCATTCCCACGCTTTCCGCGGATTTGAAACTCTCGGAATGTCTGCAGGCGCTCCGCTTGCAATCCCGGAACGACTTCGAAGTGATCGTGGTAGACAACAGCGGTCAAGGCCTGGTGCGGCGGAGCGGGCGTGCGGGAGACGCCCGGGTGATCGAAAACTCTGTAAACATTGGGTTTGGCGAAGCGATTAACCAGGGAATGCGGTCATCCACCGCGCCCTACCTGGCATCGCTCAATGACGACGCCGTAGCGCATTCGGACTGGTTGGATTCGCTGCTGACCGCCATTGAGCGGCGTCCGGACGTGGGCATGTGCGCCTCGCAGGTCCGGCTTTTCGGCGAAGACCGCCTCGATTCGGCGGGCATGTTGATTGCACGGGACGCCAGCAGCAAACAACGCGGCCACGGCCGGCTGCCGGAGGACTTTCCTGTCGCCGAGGAGACGCTTTTCCCGAGCGCCTCGGCTGCCCTCTACCGCCGCGCCTTGCTTGAGGACACGGGCGGATTCGACCCCGGCTTTTTTCTTTACTGCGAGGACACGGATCTGGGCCTGCGCGCCCGGTGGGCCGGTTGGAAATGCCTGTACGTTCCGGAAGCCGTGGTGGAACACCATTATTCCCACTCCGCGGGGCGCGCCTCGCCGGTGAAAGCCTATTACGTGGAACGCAACCGCCTCTTCGTGCTGGCCAAGAATTTTCCCGCCGGAATGCTGCTGGCAGCCCCATTCGCCGCCCTGGCGCGGTATGGATGGCACCTCTGGTATCTGGTGCAAGGGCGTGGCAGCGCGGCCCGTTTTCGCTCTGAAGGCAATGCCGGACCGAAGATGGCGTGGTACGTTTTGCGCGCCCACGCCGCGTTGCTAGGCGCTCTGCCCCGGCTTTGGCGGCAGCGGCGGCAGATTATGGCCCATGCCAGGATCACTCCAGCGGTATTCCGGCATTTGCTGCGCAGCCACGCCATTGGCGCGCGGAGGGTGGCCGCGCTGTGAACTATCCTCCGGCCCCCGGGTCGCTGCTGGTGATCGTTCCGGCATTCAACGAGGAAGGCGCCATCGCAGGCGTGGTGGGCTCGGTACGGCGTCACATGCCCGATACGCCGGTACTGGTAATCGACGATTTTTCGCGAGACGGCACCATTTCCGCGGCGCGCGGCGCCGGCGCTGAGCTGCTCTGCCTGCCGCATCATCTGGGATTGGGCGGCGCCGTTCAGGCAGGGTACAAGCTGGCCTTCGAGCTGGGATTCGAATATGTGATACGCGTGGATGGCGACGGCCAGCACGATGCAGCCGATATCCCGCGCATTCTGGAAGCTCTCAAGAGCTCTGGGTGCGAGATGGCGATCGGGTCGCGCTTTGTGGAAGCGAGCGGCGCGTCATCCAGTTTCATGCGCAGGCTGGGCATTCGTTTTTTCCGCGCCGTGCTTCGCCCCATTCTGGGAAAGCAGGTTCACGACCCCACATCGGGATTCGTGGGGGTCAACCGGCGCGCGCTACAGGTGTTCAGCCGCAGCTTCCCGCTGGAGTATCCCGAGATCGAGGCGCTGGTGGTGTTACAGCGCCGCCGTTTCAGCTTCGTGGAAGTGCCGTGCAAGATGCGCCCGCGCGTAACCGGCCGCTCGTCTATTACCGCGACGAAGTCGTTCTACTATATCGCCCATGTGCTGCTTGGCGTGTTCACGAACGTATTGAAGTACGATGGCCGGCCGCATCGGGACGGATAAATGGGTGGGCAGGCCAAAGCGTGCCCACCTTGGCTTTGCAGGATAGATGGCCTTGGAGGATGAATGGATCGCCTATTAAATGTCACCACCGCTCTCAGCTTGATCCTTCTGCTGATGGTGCTGTTTTCCATACGGCGTCAGCATATTCGCGTCGAGTATTCCATGAGCTGGCTGCTGGCGGCGTGCGGTTTGCTGGCACTCTCGCGCTGCCGTCCGGCGCTTGATTTCGTGGCGACGCATATCGGGCTCGGCGTTGATTCTCCATTGGCGCTATTTTTGATTGGCGGCTCGGTTTTTCTGATTATGTTCTTCCGCTATTCGATGATTGTGTCGGACCTGCGCGACGATAATATAGCGCTCGCGCAGCGCGTCGCGATTCTTGAGTTCCATATCAACAAATTAATCAATCATGGCTAAAAAATCAGACCCTGCGCGCGTCAAGCAGCGGCCCGCGTCCCAAACAGCCGCGCCGTCGCGCGGGCCGGCCATCGCGGCCGCCGCCGCGGCTCTCATCGTGGTTTTCTGGGCGTATGGGCCGGCATTTTCGGGTCCGTTCCTTTTCGACGACACCACTTTGCCTTTTGCCCTGACCGCAATCGCCGGCGCCCCCTTGCTGGCATGGATCAA
>Ga0302325_10014195_pt1 | contig 16960 bp, 16 predicted proteins | sample Palsa_T0_2_FD_201948 | JGI IMG/M metagenome (GOLD analysis project Ga0302325, IMG submission 201948) | Peat permafrost microbial communities from Stordalen Mire near Abisko, Sweden - Palsa_T0_2 | ecosystem: Environmental > Terrestrial > Soil > Palsa > Peat permafrost | place: Sweden: Abisko... | reverse complement strand
GGGCGCGTTGTATGCGCCGCGCGCGCCGACCGACATCGCGCCGAAGGTATCGCCGTGATAGGCGTGCTCCAGCGCAATGACTCCGCGCCGGCGCTTGCCTTGATGTGCCCAATAACCCAAGGCCATTTTTAGCGCGACTTCGACCGCGGTCGAGCCGCTGTCTGAAAAAAATACCCGTGTGAGGTTTGTTGGCGTGAGCTCGATAAGCTTGGCCGCCAAATCTTCGGCGGGCGCGTGCGTGAATCCGGCAAAGATAATCTGATCGAGCTTTACGGCCTGCGCACAAATAGCCGCGACGATTTTTGGATGATTGTGACCGTGGATATTGACCCACCAGGAAGAGATGCCGTCGATAATGCGCCGGCCGGATTTGGTGAACAGATACGCGCCTTCGGCGCGATCGATGAGAATGGAGTCCGGCAGCACCGCATGCTGGGTAAAAGGATGCCAGATTGGCGATTCGATCACGCGAAATCCTTTATCCGAAAGCCGGCGGCAAACACGCTCAGCAATGCGGCCCGATCAACGCGAGCCAAAAGTGGCACATGGCCAAGGAGCTGGACGCCGGAGAACTCGACGATCGTGCGAATATTATCGGCATTATGGTCACCTATAAAAATCAGTCCGTGCAGGGACATGTTTCGCCGCCGCAACGCTTCGATCGAGAGCAGCGTATGATTGATCGTTCCCAAGCCGGTGCGGGCGCAAAGAATTATCGGAGCCATCCATGCCGCAAAGAGGTCGATTTGCAGTTTGCCCCGGGTCAGCGGCACCATAAGTCCGCCGGCACCCTCGACGATCAGGTTCCGATCTGACACCGGTATTACCAAGGCTTTGGGGTCGATCTCCGTCCCCTCGAGCTCGGCTGCCCGGTGCGGCGACAGCGGCGCGGACAAGACATAGCTTTCCGGCAGGAAGCGGTCATCGGATAGTGCCGTCAAAGCCTGTATGCGCTGCCTGTCGGTCTCCTCCTGGGTGCCGGATTGTATCGGCTTCCAGTAACAAGCATCGAGCGCCAGCGTAAGCATAGCTGCAACCGTCGTCTTTCCGATTCCCGTATCCGTCCCGGTGACGATGTAGGTCTTGGTCATGAGCCAAGTGCCGTCATTCGCAAAGTCGGTCCGGCAACAGCCGCGACAGCGCGTCTCCAAAATTCGTGAGATCACTTGGCGTTAAGCCCACGTGCAGCGAGAGCCGCAGCCGGGCCGTGCCCTCCGGCACCGTCGGCGGCCGTATGGCACGGATATCGAAGCCCTGAGCCTGCAAGGCGCGCGCGAGTTTAACGGTGGCGCCATCGTCACCGACGACGATCGGCACGATCTGGCTTGCAACAGCGAAGCCCGGCAGGCACTGAGCAGCAAGCGCTTTAAGCGCCGAAAGCTGTTGCCGACGATGCGGCTCCTCCCGCACCAATTGCAGCGCGCGCTTGACCAGCACCGCCTGCAACGGCATCGGCCCCGTGGTAAAAACAAAAGGCCGCGCCGCATTTATCAGGTAATCGATAATCGGCTCACTGGCGCAGACCAGGGCGCCGGCTACGCCCAACGCCTTGCCGCAGGTGTGCAGCGCGATCAACCTTTCGTGGCCAAGTCCTTCGGTTTCACCGCGCCCGGTGGCGCCGGAAACGCCGGTGGCATGCGCTTCATCGACAATCAGCAATGCATCATATTTTTCCGCAAGCATCAGCAGCTCGCGGACCGGCGCGACATCTCCGTCCATGCTGTAGATCGATTCAACCAGCATCCAAAGATTGGTTCCATTCGTGCGCGACGCCTTTAGCGCGTCTTCAACGGCATTGAGATCATTGTGCGGAGCCTTGATCACGGAGCAGCGGACGGCGTACAGCCCGTCGCGCACACTGGCGTGGCACAGCGCATCGAAAACCACCGTGTCGTCGCGCTTGATGAGCGCGGTAATGAGCGCGAGGTTCGCTTGATAGCCGCTGGCGAAAAACAAGGCGCGGGGACAGTCGAAGTAATCCGCGGCGAACGCTTCTAGTTCCTCATGCGCCCTGCGGTGGCCGCGCAAAAGACGCGAGGCGGACGCGCCGATTTCGATGCCGCCTTGCAGCGCTTCAATCGCGGCTTGGCGCAAGGCCAGATGACTGGCAAACCCGAGATAATCGTTCGACGAAAGATCAATCCCACCCGGCAAGTTCAGCGAGCGATAGCGGCCCATGGCCTTCAGGCGATCCAACTCAGGGACGAAGGTCTTCACTTGGGCGTTCCGGCCATCGCGGTAAAAGGCTAGATTTCACTTTTTCCCACCCCCGTGCAAGCTGAGGGCTGCGTCGGCGGCCTGCGTGTCCTAAAATGACCAGATATGAATGCGGGAAGCGAAACATCCGGTGCGGAGAGAGCGCGTCGATCGACTTGATCGACTCTTCAACTCTTCTGCGCGAAGATATTCACGTCGTTCGGATTGACCAGATCGGGCGCCGTCCAGCCGTACTGGTCGTAGTCGGACATGCACTGATCGACCGTAGCTTTCAACTGCTCCATCAGTCCGGTTCCCACGGCATACTTATAAGCGTCGAGCTGGCCTTGCTCGTAGCTGCCGGCATAGTTGATCTCATAAAGCTCGTGGCGAGACGCAAACTCCGAGCCGATAGCGTCCCACAACAGCTTCAGCAGCTTCACGCGGTCGATTGCGTCGATTCCGTTCGAACCGCGGACATACTTGTCGAGATATGGACGCAGCTCCGGCTGTTCGAAGTCCGCCACACCTGACGGCAAGTAGATCAGACCCGCGGCAACCATTTTGTGGATCAGGTTCCGTATCCGGCTGTATGCGTCGGCGTAGAGGTTGCGATACGCAAGGCATGCCTCGTAGTTCGGCATGACGTAGTGATCGCACCAGGACTCGCCAGTATGTACCATGGCGTCCGATAGACTCCGCATAGTGTGACGTAAGGCTATCGCCTCGCCAATTGCTGCTTGGATACCGCGGAAGTCCTTGGTGCCGGTAATTTCCACTGCTTTGATCAGCAGGCCGCAAAAGAATTCCAGCTTCACGGCAAGCCGGGCACAACCATGCATAAGGCTGCGGCGGTCCAGTCCCGGTTGCGAAACCAGGCGATTCGAATTTTCGACCCCATACATCAAAACATCTTCCCAAGGGACAAAGACCTTGTCGAAGACGAGGATCGCGTCGTTTTCGTCAAAGCGGCCGGAGAGCGGAGAGTCAAATGGACGGTTCACCAGGTTGGCGTTGAATTCGTACGATCCCCGGCAAATCATTTTGAGGCCAGGCGCGCTGGATGAGACGATGAAAATCGGCGAGAATCGCTTTTCTTTGTGGACCACGATGCCGTTGAAACCCACGTAAATGTACTGCGTGATCGGCGCGCCGGTTGCCACGACTTTCGCACCACTGACGACAATACCGGAATCGGTCTCCTTCTCGACGCGGACAAAGACGTCGATTTGTTCGTTTGGCAGGTGGCGGTCGACCGGGGGATGGATAATGGCGTGGCTGAAATACGGAACGCGCTCGCGCACGAAGTTGTACCAGCGATCTGCATTGGCCTGAAAGTCGTGGTAGATTGTCTTATCGATCCCGAGTACGCCGAACCACGCGCCCTTATAGTCCGGCGAACGTCCCATCCAGCCATACGTCATGCGCGCCCATTCGAAAATAGCGTCGCGCGCCGCCACCTGCTCTTCGAACGAGCGTGCCGCCTGAAAGAAGCGATGCGTATGCATGCCGCTGCCGTTATCGATCGGAATCGTGAGAAGGTCGGCTTTTTTCGGATCGTGCAACGAGTCGTACAAACGTGCGATCATGCGGGCTGAATTGCGAAACGCCGGGTGATTCGGAACGTCCCTGACGCGGTGGCCGTGTATCCACACCTCGCGACCATCGTTGAGGCTCTCGAGATATTCTTTGCCGGTGAAGAGGCCGATTTTGCCGGGCGCCGTTCCTCTGCCGCCCGGTTTCGGCGCAGTCGTCACGTCACCTGCGACTTGCGCGGCCGTCTGGGACGACATTGGTAGCCTCCGTTGAGCTTGCAAGTTCGTTAAATTTCGGTCGACCTAAAAGCGCCAATTTACTGATTCACGTGGGACCACTTGGAGCATTATTCTGCGAAGCCCGCGCGTGCGATGGGTGGCTTACATATGCGTCAAACGATCAGCTTCGCCGTATGCAGTTGCGCAGGCGGATCTTCATCTCAAAGAGGATTCCTTCGATGTCGTCGTGGCCTTTGAAAATGGCCCAGCCCGCATCGGCCCTGTTGTGAGGCAACTGCACACCCTTTCTGACGCGCGGCGTAATTAGGTTCTCAAATTCAAGCACCGATGTCCCCTCTCTGAATGGAGATTTGCCGTTGGGCTGACGATTATACAAAACGAAACCATGCGAGTGCGTCTCGTTCGGAGTAACCTCCGAGGCTACGTTCAATTTGAAACGCTCACAGCAATGTGGAATACCGAAAAGCGTCAATTTGCTGGCGTCGATGGTGTGCCATTGGGACGTGGCCCGCGACTGCGATCCCAGGCTGCATGCCCTCGGACGCGATCACGCGTGGCAGGAACTCGCCTATTCACAGAGGCTTTTTCAAACTACGGGCTTTGCAATATGCTCTCGGAAGCCGGGACGCTGCGAGATGCGCTCATGCCAAGCTTTTAGATGCGCCAGATCGGGCCGCTCGATCGGGAACGCGTACCATCGGTGGATTGAATTCCCCATCGCAATATCCGCCAAAGTCAACGAATCACCCGCGATATATTTTTGATCGGCCAACTGCCGATCAAAAATCTGCCAGAGTTCGATGAGGCTTTTCAGCGACGCCGCGATCGCGGCCTCATTTCGCGCAGGTGGCGGCGTGCGGATTAGGCCCCAAAAGACCGGCAAGATCGTAGGCGCCAGCGTGCCGAGCTCCCAATCCAACCACCGATCGACCTGTGAGCGCGCGCTAAGCCTAGGTGGGTAGAGGGCGCCGTCGCCATAGCGTGATGCCAGATAGCGCTGAATGGTGTTTGACTCCCAAATCACCAAATCGCCGTCGCGAACGGTGGGCACCAATCCATTGGGGTTCATATGCAAGTATTCGGGCGTTCTGTTTCCGCCGAATTCGCGTCCTACGTCATAGCGACGATGTGCAATGCCGAGTTCCGCGCAGCACCATAGGACCTTCTGTACGTTGGACGAGGTGGCTCGCCCCCAAATCTCGAGCATACGTGCCTCCTGGGCGCGGTCGACCACAGCGATCGCGCCGCAACCTGACGTTCGGTTATCCGTCCGACCAAGCTGCGAACAGGTCCACTCCAGCGCCGTCAATGATGCCACCGCCGGCTCTATTGCGGCAGTGGTACCATCCGTCCGCCCACCAGCGGCACTTTTCCGCCATCTGGTTTCGGCAATTGATGCGTAAAATCGGCTGGCGTTTTACGAACGCTGCGGTTTCAATCGCTTGTTGCCAGTTCAGGTGCGGCCCGGTAGAAACGGAACTAGCCCATGAGCACGGAATTTGTATTGCCGGACGATCCGGACGATCCAGAGCTCGCCGCCGGTCGCACCAACGATCGCATTGGAACGTCGCTGCAGCTCGAAACCGATGAGATGCGGATTTGGCACTTCCGGTTGGCCCCGGGCGAGCGACTGCCGTATCACCGTCACGATCGACCCTATTTTTGGACCATCCTGACTGATGGACAGGGGCGCTCGCGGTTTGACGACGGGCGCGTCGTCGATGTGGTCTATAAAAAGGGTGACACCAAGTATTTCCCCGACCTTAGTCCGAGCAAGAGGTTCGTGCACGATTTGCTCAATACCGGTGATGACGAGCTCGTCTTCGTTACGGTCGAATTCAGTATAAAAAGCTGAGCGAACTTCGCGCCCGCCGATTTATCGTGATGGGATGACGCCAACTCAAAATCCGATAGCCGCGCCGTCGCCACGCGGATCAGCGCCGCCGTGCAGAACGGCAGTGCCCCGGTTAATCATGATGGCTCCAGCATGACCCATCAGGTCCGAATAATCCGTCGTCATTGCCACACTGTGGCCGCGCCGGCGCAATTCGGCGACAACGCTATCCGGCACGCGGCCCTCGAGGTGAAGCTGCGTCGCCGGCTGGGTGACGTCGAGGAAACGTCCCTGCAGCCAGCGCGGCGCGTCGATCGCGTCTTGAGGCGTGTATCCAAAGTCCACAATTCGCGTGACCAAAGCCGTCTGCGTCTGCGGCTGTCCCTCGCCACCCATCGTTCCGTACACTAGGCTCGGCGCGCCATCCTTCATTAGCATGCCGGCGATTAGAGTATGGAATGTGCGCTTGCGCGGCAGCAGCCGGTTGGCAGACTCATCGTCTAGCGCAAAAAACTTGCCGCGGTTCTGCATCAAGACACCGGTGCCTTCGGGCACGATGGCCGACCCGAACCCGTCGCAAATGCTTTGGATCAACGAGACGGCATTGCCATCCCGATCGACAACACCGATCCACACCGTATCGCCGCCTGAGATAGTAGCCGCGCTCGGGGCGGCCTTGATGCGCGCGCGGATATCTTGGGCCTGGGCCCGACCATGTTCTGCAGAGAGAAGCTGATTGAGTGGGATGTCAAGAAACTTGGGGTCGGTCACCCAGCGATCGCGATCGGCGAAAGCAGCCTTGGTCGCTTCCGCCATCAGGTGATAGTAATCCGCAGTGCCGTCGTGGATACGCGACAGATCAAAGTTGTTAAGAATATTGAGGCAGCCGAGCGCCGCCATTCCTTGCGTGTTGGGCGGCAGATTGCAGGCCAGATAGCCGCGATAGTCGACCGAGATTGGCTCGACCCAATTTGCTGAATGCCCGCGAAAATCGTCGAGCGTCAGCGTTCCGTCATTTGCCGCGAAATCCTTTGCGATTTTGCATGCGGTTTCGCCTAAGTAGAATTCATCGGCGCCTTTGTCGGCTAACATTTCGAGCGTCCTGGCGAGGTCGGATTGACACATCACCTCCCCGCACCGCCACGGCCTGCCATGGTTGCAGAAGATACGGCGGCATTCGTCGAAGCGCTGAATATTGCCGAAGGAGCGGTCGTCGGGGTTGAAGTCGATCAACGCTCGGTCGGCTTGGTGTTTGGAAACGGGAAACCCGTCGGCGGCATAGGCGATGGCCGGCTGCAGCAGCTCTTTCCAGCCGACGTCAGCGCTGCCTTTGCGCATGGTACCGGTCGCAAAATTATAGGCCTCGCCCCAGCCCGATACTGTGCCGGGAACGGTGTTGGCGGCCGCATAACCGCGAGCGGGGATGCGCTCCATGCCGCGGGAGCGATAGTATGCGAGCGTCGCCAGGCTGCCCGAGCGGCCCGATGCGTTGATGGCGCGAAGCGCTTGATCGGCGGCGCTATAGATCAGCCAAAAGTTATCGCCGCCGATCGAGTTGGCATGGGGATAGACGACGGCTAAGACCGCTGCGGCCGCGATCGTCGCTTCGACCGCATTGGCGCCTTGTTGGAGCGCGTAAGCGCCGGCCTGCGACGCCAAATAATGCGGTGTCACCACCATTCCGGAGCGGGCCATCGTCGTCGGACGGGTCATTCTAAACGTTCCCATTTCGTCGGCATTTGGCACGGATGCTACTCAGCCTAAGCGCGGCAGAAAGGTCCATTCCGCGGTGCGGCGTGAGACCGGCTGCGAAAGCATCCTTATTCAGAACGCTTGTCGACCAACGTCCGATTATTGTTTTTGGCTTAGAATCTGCGGATCGTCTTGATCACATCGTTGTCCGACCCATGGTCGGAGTCCCGACCAAAGCTGCTGGGTATGCCTTCATTTCCCTAATCGCGTCATTGGATCGCTTAGGGTTCCTCGGCGAGTTGTTTGGATCGCCCATTACCTTCCCCTTGCTTCATTGTGTTGATGTCCATGTATACGATGTCGTAGCTCGCGGCATCGAACTGGTTGGGATCGATCGCGCTCGCCCTTGGCTTGCATTTCGTCCCCGGAAGCGTTTGATGAATCTTTTGGTGCGCGTCGTCCAAGCCGCTATGGATCGGTGGCGTAAGCAAGGGCCACGGACGAGTGCGCGAAGTTTTTATGCACGACCATGCGGACCACGCGCTCTCAGGTGTAATTCTCTTCAGCTCGACGCGCTTTTGCTTGCGTGGGACAAGCCAAAGCAAAAATGCCGCTTGTTGGTACAGTGCTATTGGTGAAGCGCGTGAGCGAGCCTTTGGGTCGCGGCGACAATCGCCTTTTCGTCGACGGCGGCGTAACCGAGGACGAGCGCGCCGCCGTCGCGGCGATCCGCGTAGAAACCAGACAACGGAGGCGCGATCACCCGAAAACTTGCGGCGCGTTGCGAAGCCTCGGCATCGCCAAGCCGCGCCTTTATGTCCGGCGCGAATTGGCCGAGCAGATGAATGCCTGAGGTGTCGGGACTGACGGTGAGAATATCGGAGAGATTCTTTTCCGCCGCATCCACAAGTGCGGCTTGGCGATTGCGATATATTGCGCGCATTCGTCGCACGTGTGCGGAAAAGAAACCTTCGCGGATGAATGCATTGACGATGGGTTGCGGAAGGATAGGCGGCTGTAGGTCAAGGCCCACGCGCGCCAACGCAAATCGCTCGGCAATGCGCGATGGCACCACTAGATAGCCGAGCCGTAGCGATGGGAACAAGACCTTCGAAAACGTCCCGACATAGATCACGCGTTCGCCGCCGTCGAGACTGCGCAACGCGGCCGGGGGCCGGCCACTGTACCTAAATTCGTTGTCGTAATCGTCCTCGATAATCCAGCTGTCGGCTTCGGCTGCGAACGAAAGCAATTCCAGCCGGCGCTGCAATGACATTGTGACGCCAAGAGGATATTGATGTGACGGCGCGACCGCGATCATGCGCGGGCTCTGACCGATCGCGATGCCATCCGCCAGCGATAGTCCCTCTTGATCGACCCTGACTGGAACAACCGTGGCGTCTGCAGCCGACAACGCGCCGCGCAAGCCGGGATAGCCGGGATCCTCGACCCATACCGCGTCACCGGGATCGAGGAGGAGTCGTGCCGCCATGTCGATGCCGTTTTGCGCGCCCGTCGTGATGATGACATCTTCGGGTCTGCATTCGATCATTCTGGCCGCGCGCAGGTAGGTACAAATCGTCTCGCGCAACGGCCAGTACCCGCAGGGATCAGACTGCATGAGCAGCGATTGGGGTGGAGAACCCCAAATCCGGGAAACTTTTTCCCAAATTTCAAATGGAAACAGCGAGACATCGGGCAACGACGGTGCAAAGGCCTTGTAGGGCTCGCGCTGCGCCGGCACAATGCCCATGAGGAGCTGGCCGCGCTGCGAGAGGCTGAGTGCGCAATCCCTTTTTTGCGGTGCCTGCGATAATCCGACGGGCAGCGCCACATCTTCGGGCAGGATGTCGGCCACATACGTGCCCGAACCGATTCGGCCTTCCAGATAGCCCTCCGCGACGAGCTGCTCGAATGCACCCAAGACAGTGTTACGCGAGCAGCAAAGCTCCTCGGCGAGGATGCGGGTAGCCGGTAATCGTGTTCCAGGCGCCAAGCGCCGCGAAATCATCGCATCGCGTAACTGCTGATAAAGCTGCTGCCACAGCGACGTTGGCGACCGGGCGTCGAGCCAGAAGTCAGCAAACACCGCCAAGCTCGCGCGCTTGGCGCGGCCCTTGAGTTCCAGTTTCCGCGTTCGACTCGAAAGAGCCTCAATGCTCACGGCTACCACGACCTAGCACTCGTCAATTTGCCGTGTCGCTCCAGCTTATTAACCGACGCTACGGGTGCAAGCATCATGCCACGATCCTATGGCTTAGTAGCCGCCGTCCGCCGCCGCCGTCGCTATTGTTTAAATGTCGAGCACGGTGAGATAATGAACTACGCATTGCGCGATCCGATTACCGCACCCAGGTTTCGATTGGTCTCGCGATACGATACCTGTTTCGTAATGAGCTGTTCCATTCCCTGCTCACCAAGCGGCTCTTTATCCATTCGGGAGCGCTCTATATCTAGCAGCAGTCATTGTATGGGTATGGGCTTTTGAGATTCAATGCTATCCGCCATGGCCGTCACAGGCATTGTTCGTATCGCTTTCACCGCTGATCGCCGCGACGCGCTGCGCATCGCCGGTGAGACGATTAATCCACCGAACCGACCAGCGAACGATCTGGCCTTATGAAGACCGCGCTAATCGTCCAACATCTCGCCATTGAGTCAATTGGCACATTCGGTCCGTTGCTTGAGCGGCTTGGTTACAAGCTGCAGATGTGTCTCGCCGGCCGCGACGATATCCGCCACATCGATCCGTATGCTCCCGATCTAGCCGTGGTGATGGGCGGCCCGATCGGCGCTTACGACACCGCAGACTATCCTTTTCTGAATTTCGAGATAGATTGGTTGCGCGCGCGGTTGACAGCAGATTTGCCTACGCTTGGCATATGCCTGGGTGCGCAGCTTATGGCAGCAGCCCTTGACGCCAAAGTTTTTCCTGGTCCCGTTCCGGAAGTCGGCTGGGGCGGGATCGTGCTTGCCGATGGGGCACAGCATCACCCGATCGTGGAACTCGTGACGGGAAGCAACACAGTCCTGCATTGGCACAATGACACCTTCCATCTGCCGGTGGGTGCGCGACTGTTAGCGTCCACACCGCTCTATCAAAATCAGGCGTTCGCGATCGGCAAGCGCGGGCTCGCTCTGCAATTCCACGTGGAAGTCGAGCCAGTATGCATCGAGCAATGGTTAATCGGATTCACCGGCGAACTCCGACGGCTTGGCTTGGAAAAGATCGTTGAGCTTCGCGCTGCCAGCGTGCGCGAGTCGCAGGGCTTGGCGGTTCGCGCGGAGACGTTCTTTCGGCGCTGGCTCGACCTTACCGCATCGCAAGAACGCGCTGCATGACGGCGATCGCAACGATGGCCTGGTGAAATTCGAGGGCGGCAAAATAATATCGGTTGGGGTGACCGGACTTCAGGAATTTCGTCGCGCTTCTACAATGACCCGAAGGGCTCGATTTGAGCATCGGTGACCTTCGTAGCCAATATCCTCGCCGCGATGTCTTCGAGCACCTCGCGCACGAGGTAGATGTCGAGCATCCGTTGCGGGTCATAGTCGATCAGTTAGAGCCGAGCGCACGCCGCATTTGTCGCCTCCATGCCCGAGAATATCGACAGCGGGCCTTCGGCGATGACGAATTTCTCAGGCGCTTTTGGGCGCTTGGCTGGGCCGCGAGCGGCTCTACCGCCCGACTGCCGAATGGCTCTTTGCCGGCAGCGTTCTTTCGCAGAAACATGCACATGAGCGCGACCATCGGGATCGCGCGCAGATCAGCGAGTCAGCTGAAGATGAAACCACCTAACCGCCCGGCGGACGCGGACAGCTTCCGGAAAACCGAACGAAGTCGCATTCGGCGGCGCCATAAGAACGCGCGCTACGACCGAGAAACGGTCCACGCGATTCTTGACTCAGGACTAATCTGTCACGTCGGCTTCGTTGTCGACGGCCAGCCTTTTGTCACGCCTACAGCCTATTGGCGCATGGCCGAGGCGATCTACTTTCACGGCTCGTCGGCGAGCCGAACCCTCAAACAGGTCGGGCGCGCCATTCCCGTCTGTGTCACAGTCAGCCACCTCGATGGCATAGTCCACGCACGCTCGGGCTTCAATTCCTGCATGAACTATCGTTCGGTGATGATGTTTGGCAAAGCGTTCTTGGTAACGGATGCGGAAGAGAAAAGGGCTGCGCTCTACGGCCTGCTCGATCGCCTCGCTCCGGGTCGGTCCAAAGAGACCAAGCCGATAAGCTGGCAGGAACTCAAGGCCACCGGCGTCATGCGGCTTGCTCTTGAAGAAGTGTCGGCCAAGGTGCGCGCCGGCGATGTAGGTGACGACGAAGCTGACCGAGCGCTCGACTATTGGGCCGGCGTAGTCCCCGTACGTACCGTCCTCGATTCGCCGATAGACGACCCCGAACTGCGCCCAGGCATCGCACGTCCCGAAAATATCACCCAGATCCGGCTGGGGCGATAGAAAATAAGGGCTGAAACCAAAGCGGAAAAAGAACACGCGCCCTCCGGAAAAGCAGGGCAGGCAGGTGTCGCCGGATCCCGGCTGGTGTGAATGCAGGTTGCGCAAGCCTTGGGTCCCACGCATCCGGCTCGAAGCTGCCCCTAGATCAGACCATTGGTCAAACCCGATGTTACAATGGAACCAGGCAAATGTCCCATTGCCCCGAAAGCGAACATGCAGCGCTCAGCCCAAAAGAAAATGGAAAAGCTGAAGCCTTGGTTGCATTTGCAAACGCTCCAGCAACTTGACACGCCCCGTGACGTCACGACCGCTCAGTGCTGTTGTGCGGGCGCAGCAGATTGTCCGCCCATCCATCGCGAATATGCGGAAAATTCAGTTCGGGCTTGCGGTCAAGCAGAAGCTCGAGCACCCGGGGCGGAGTGAGCGGCAATTCCTGCACGCGTTTTCCCGTGGCGTTCGCCACCGCACAAGCGATCGTCGCCCCGACATTCAAGATCGGGACTTCGCCCGCGCCCTTTGTGCCGAGCGGTCCGATTGAGGGCGCGCCCTCGTACAGGCTGATCTCGACAGGCAGGACATCGAGCGCGAGCGGAACACGATAGGTCTCGAAACTATTCTGACACACCCGCCCATCGGGGCCGATGGTCACCTCCTCATGGAGGGCATAGCCCAGTCCTTGCACGACGCCGCCTTGAATTTGACCGCGGACAGCGCGTGGATTGAGCGCACGGCCGACATCCTGCACGACGCGATAGCTCAACACCTCGACATGGCCGGTCTCGCGGTCGACAGCAACTTCGCAGTCGTGAACCGCGAACACGGGTATGTCGATCGCATCGATGAAATGGCCGGCGGCGCATCCCGGCGCTGCGGTCGCGCCGGCCCCGCTGAAACTGCCTGTCCCCGCAATCGGTCCGACTTGTGCCTGCGCGCGGCTTGCAACTTCTGCGACAGAAAATCCCGAGCCGGGCACCCCGGCAATTTCTATTCGCCCGTTGCGCATGATCAAGTCCGAAGGTGTGGCTTCGATCATGTCGGAAGCGACGTTGAGGAGCTTCTGCTTGACCTCCTGTGCGGCCGCGAGGCTTGCCGCGCCGAGCGACACTGTCGTACGCCCGCCGCCCACGCCGACGTCATAGCCGGCGGCATCAGTGTCTGCGTTTCGCACGATCACGTCCTGCGGGCGAATGCCAAGCGTTGCGGCTACGATTTGCGGGAGAGCTTGCATCATCGAGCCGGAGCCGATTTCGACGCCCGATGTGACGAGCGTGGCGGTGCCGTCCGCGTTCATGTTGACCGTGGCGGCTGACGGGCCAACGAACACGAACCAAGTCCCGACCGTCATCGCACGGCCGTAGAGACGGCGGTCGCTGCGATCGCGCGCTTGCGCCGCCGGGCGCATCGTGTTCATGCGATCGAGCATCGGGCCAAGCACGTCTCCCTCGAACATTTGGCCGGTTGCGCCGCGGTCGCCGTTGCCGAGCACATTGCGTCGGCGGAACGCGAACGGATCCATGCCAATCCGCTCGGCAATCTCGTCGGTGTGCCGCTCGAGCGCAAACGTGTTGTAAACGCCATTGCAGCAGCGGAATGCGCCATTCGGCGTGGTGTTGGTGTAAATCGCGCGTGAGACAAGCCGAACCGCGCCGAGACGATAATTTCCGCCGAGCGTGTGTGCGGTCATCGTGCTCAGAAACACTTGCTCGCCGCCATAGGCGCCGCAATCCATCAAGACAATGGCTTCGCGTCCGACAATCTCTCCTTCTTTGGTCACCGCCGAGCGAATGCGAATGTCGGCATTCTCGCGGAACAGGCAGGTGAGCATTTCCTCTTCGCGCGAGTTGACGAGCCGCACCGGGCGTCCGCTGGTGCGCGCCAGCAAGGCAGCAAAAGGTTCCAGCGCGAGGTCGAATTTCAGCCCAAAACCGCCGCCGACCGGCGGCACCGTGACCCGCACCTGGGACGCGGGGATGCCCAGCAGACGAGCGGTGGCGTTGCGGATGGTCCACGGTACCTGCGTGGACGTTTCGATATGGAAGCGGCCATCCTCATAGATCGCGACAACGGCGCGCGGCTCGAATGTCACGTGGTTCTGGCGGCCGACGCGAAAGCTGCTGTCGATAAGGACGACGTCCTGTCGGGCAAAGGCGGCGTCCACATCGCCGCGGACGACGGTCGCTTCCCAGGCGACGTTGCCTGCACGAGCGGCGCCGGCGACCAGGATTTCATGGTCCCGCCAATCGGGATGGACGAGCTGAGCGCCCGGCATGAGCGCGTCCCCCATGGTTAGCACGGCGGGCAACGGCTCGACCTCGACATCAATCGCTGCGATCGCTGCCCTGGCCTGATCCAACGTGCCGGCGGCAACCGCCGCGAGCGGCTCGCCGTCATAGCGGATGAATTCGCCGGCGAAGAGGGGATGGTCGGCGATGCCGATACCGATTTTGCCGGGGGCGTCCGCGCCGGTAATAACAGCGCGCACGCCGGGCATGCCCGTCGCCTTGGCGACATCGAGACGGGCGATGCGGCCCGCCGGCACGTTGGAGCGCAGTAGCGCCGCGTGCAGCATGCCGGGCAAATAGCGATCCATGGTGTAGCGCGTGCGACCGCGCAGTTTGTCCAACGCGTCGCGTCGGGAAAAGTCCATGGTCGCGGAAGCCTCGGTCACCTGGGCAACTCCGTCATTCTTCAGTCGCGACAACGTTAAGCGTCGCCTCGATGATCCGCTCATAGCCGGTACAACGGCAGATGTTTCCCGTCAGCGCGTTTTTCACGTCATCGCGCGTGGCGTAGGGCGTAGTTACTTGAAGATGGGTGAGCGTCACTACCATGCCAGGGAAGCACATGCCGCACTGGACCGCGTCCACCGCTTCAAGTGCCGCCTGGATGGAGGCCGCGCTACGGTCGTTTGTAAGGCCCTCAATGGTGCGAATGTCGCAGTTTTCCGCAAGCCCGACAGGCATCAGGCATGAAACTTTAAGAGCGCCGTCGATCAAGACCATGCAAGCGCCGCAGAAGCCTTCGCGGCACACCGGTTTGGCGCCGGTGAGGTGAAACTCTTCGCGCAGAACGTCGACAAGCGGCGTCAGCGGATCGGCGTCCGACGAGACGCGATCACCGTTGATCGTCAGATGTAAAACCATAATGACTTTCACCCTGAAATTTGCAGCGCCGCTGCGGCGGCGCGGCGCACCAAGCTCGGAAGCACACTGAGCCTGTACCAAGCGGGAACATCGACGCTCTGGCGACTTAAGAATTCGTCGGCAAGCCCGGCTGCACGTTCGGCGGCAACGCGCGGGTCTAGTGGCTGGCCAAGGAGCGCAGCTTCCAGGCGTTTCCAGCGCCGCGCGGTCGGCTCGACCGAGCCGACGGCGATCCGCGCGGTCTCAATGCGACCGGCCGCATCAAAGCCTACCGCAAGGCTAACGATCGCGGCCGGATAATCGCCGGCCGTGCGCAGCGGCAGCCGCGCGTGCGCCGTCTTCCGCGCGTTGCGGGGCACCGTGATCCGCGTCAGGAGACGGCCCGGTTCCAGGTTAGGCCTCATCCTGAGGAAGTCCTCCAAGTCTAATTGCTCGGAATGGCCTCGGGCCGAGATTTCGACTTTGGCATTGAGGCAAAGCAGCGCCGGTACACAATCGGCTGCAGCGAAATCCGATGCCGCAAGATTGCCGCCGATCGTGGCCATGGCGCGGATGGCGGGGTTGGCGGACCGCCCGGCCGCACTCGCCAGGACCTCGAGGCCGGGAATGTCCGCGAGGGCCGCCGCGAGCTCGGCGTGAGTGACGGCTGCACCAATTTCGAGAGCTCCGGTGTTGTTGGTTATCGTCCTGAGCTCCGGGATTTTGCTTAGCGCGATGTAGCGGGCTTTAAACGATTCATGCCGGATAGGAGATCGCATGATCCAGGTGCCGCCCGCCAGCGGCGCGCCGGCCGAGCCGCATTCAGCCAGCGCATCGAGCGCGGCTGAAATTGCTGGGGCAACGTAAAGCGTCTCCCAACGTTCTGTGTTCATGCTCCTGGTTTGCTCTCCAATTCCAGAGACTATTCTCGTTCGCCAGTCGTTTCTCGGACGACTGCGCTACAGTCCTAACCGTCGATCCCACCGTGCGTTTCCGCCGCGAAGGTTCCGGAGGAACTGAAAAAGCCCGGCGATTGAAAGGAGATATGATTTAGGGCATTAATTCGATAATCCAGCGAATGATATGCCAGGAGTAAATCATCGGCCCTCGGGGTGATCGTGTGGCTCCGATCCGACGGGTATCGCGCAGTGGGGCGGCACTGAAACGTTATGGGACGAAGTTTCCGACTGTCGCCAATGATTGTCGCCACTACCGCCAATTATCCAGCTAAGTCATTGATTCCATTATTTAGTGGTCCCGTGTGAAAGGAGCGCCGCAACAAAGGTTATAAACACCGTACCAAACCTGCCAGCGCGAGCTAGAACCGCTCGTTAGCAGATTAAACATCTGGAACGCCTTGCGCGACGGCGACTCGATCGTATCACGCGCCTTCCGCCACTTTGGAAAGCTAATGGGCGCGAGGACGCGTTGCGAGCGCGGCTCTTGATTGTATTCAACCGAACTGCATGGATATGCGGCGGCAAAGTACGATCGTGCCGCGCGAGCGTCGCTCGAATAGCGGCGTACCTAACTCGAATTCGAGGTCGCGGACGCTTCGGCTCATTGCTGGCTGAGCGAGCCCAAGCTAACGCGCGGCCGCGCGGAGGCTTCCATGCTCAGCAATTGCTGTGATGTCTCGTAAGTGATGCAACTTCATCCTGCCTCCTCGAACTGATACACTATAGGTATGGCGAGACGCTGAAGCAGTTTTATGACGTATTAGTCCCCAGCGCTTTGACGACGTGGCAAAGGCCCGTTCTCAAGTCAGGAAACACACATGTCCGGCGGCGTCGCGGAAGCGGATGTAGTCATAGTCGGAGCTGGACCGACCGGACTGTCGCTGGCGATCGAACTTGGGCTTCGAGATTTGCG
>Ga0302325_10014194_pt1 | contig 16960 bp, 14 predicted proteins | sample Palsa_T0_2_FD_201948 | JGI IMG/M metagenome (GOLD analysis project Ga0302325, IMG submission 201948) | Peat permafrost microbial communities from Stordalen Mire near Abisko, Sweden - Palsa_T0_2 | ecosystem: Environmental > Terrestrial > Soil > Palsa > Peat permafrost | place: Sweden: Abisko... | reverse complement strand
CCTGATGAATTATCCCCTAATTTATAAGAATAGCCCGCTAACAGAAGCTTTTGCAGTAGAGCTATTTGATCTTATAGAAGATTCAGGTGCTGCCTGCTGGATATATGGCCATCATCACGTCAACACGCCGGAGTTTAATATTGGGCGGACAAAGATGCTGACGAACCAGCTAGGGTATGTACGTCATTTTGAGCATGGATCTTTCAGAAGAGATGCTTTGGTAGAGGTTTGATTTATGACGAATATTTTCATATCCATGTCCTCAAGCTGGTAATGAATGAAGCCATACAGCAGACTTGCTAAGTAAAAATTTATATTAATAATTGTCCGGAATCCAGGCTCCAGATTGTCTTTATACTATGAAACAACTACCATTCGCGAAACTTCTGCCAATGCGGTGAAAATGAATGGCTAGAAAACTTGTTATCTTCTTCTAAGGGTAATTGTATGGAGATGTTTTTTCCCCCACAAAGGGATATGTGCCTTTTAATCCCGGATTTATCCGGACAACAATGAAAAGAAATGTCGAGGACAAAATTTACAAAATTGATTATAGCCACTTTACTTGGCAGCTTGACGATGTTTATTTGGGGAGGTTTTTCAAATATAGTGTTTTTTATAGCCACAGAATTTACACCCTTACCAAACGAAGCCAGGATAAAGGAGGTTCGAAAAACAAATATAACCGGGAAAGGGCTTTACTTTTTTGCTGGTGAGGATACCAGGAGCGCTACAAAAGAACAAGAAGCCGTGTTTGAAGACAACTTTAGAAACGACCCTGTTGGAATATTGGTTTATAGACCTCTGGGCGGCAATCCTTTTTCGGCGGGCAAACTTATCATTCAATTTTTGAGTAATGTATTGTCCGTCCTTATTGCAGTTCAAATAGCCTCATTAATCCACGCGGGATACTGGAAACGAGTTCTCACTGTGACACATATCGGCTTGTTGGCGAGTTGCGCGGTGAGTTCTATATATTGGAACTGGTACGCGTTTCCCACAAGTTTTTTTATTGCCCAAATCCTGGATATGGTTATTGGCTTCTTTCTGGCAGGTGTGGTCATTTGTAGCGTCTTGCCAAAGGCTGACGCCTGAAAAAGCCACCCAACGAGTGAGGTTCCGCCTTCCAGCCTTTCAATAAACCATTTAAATAAACGTAGGTGGAACAGTTCAATTTGTTTGCGAATAATACGATGTAATTCGGTAGTTTAACAAAGAATAACCATATCAGTGGATGAGCTCACAAGGTTTTTATGCAGTTAAGTCTGCTTTGATTTGCTTTTTTCTTTGCGCAGTCGTATCGTTGCTTTCCTGTAATGCACCAAGGCCAGAACGATACGGATTTCTTACAATGCTTGGGCGTGATACGATTTCAATAGAGGGTATAAGCCGCCAGGGCAATACTTTAACAAGCGATGAAGTTGATCGCTTTCCACGTGTGCGGATACGTCACACGGTGGTCGATCTTAACGACGACGGGAGCATAAGACATCTTGTAATGAACATTCATACGCCCAGTGAGCCATCTGGTCAGCGTGACCGAAAAGTAGTTGCCGATGTTGCAGGCAATAAAGTGCACCTTTCTAAAACAGATAGCACCGGCACGGTGAATCGTGATTTTCCAACGGACGGCAGCATTGTGGTTGCGCATGTTCCGCAAATGTATAGTCTTTATGAGCTTTACTTTGCCGCGGCGTTGAAGCAGGCAGCGTCATTAAAGCTTGTAGCGGGTAGGCCTGTGCAGATGCGGCAGTTTTATATTGACCGGGAATTCGATCATTTTCCTTTGGGCCAGGCTACCGTAAACCCGCTTGACAACGGCAAGTTAGAGATAACACACGACTGGCTTTCCGGAACCGGCGAGGCTATGATGGACTCTGCGGGTAACATGCTCAGTTATTCAGGTGCGCGAACTACCTACGAGGTGCAGGTAAAACGACTTGACACGACACCAGACGTTAAAGGTATCGCTGACCGTTTTGAGGTAAATGAGACACAAGGCGGCAACGTAAAGCCGTTAAGCGTCCGGGATACCACCCGGGCAAAAGTTGGTAATTCGATCTTCACTGTTGACTATGGCAGGCCGCTGTTGCGTGGGAGAACGTTGCTGGGTGATGTGATACCTTATGACCGTGTATGGAGGACAGGCGCAAATGCGGCTACACAGTTTACGACCTCAACCCCGATAAAGCTTGCCGGGATGCAGGTCCCTGCGGGCTCATACACGCTTTTTACCGCGCCGCATACAAATGGAGTTGATCTGATTGTGAACAAGCAGATTGGACAATGGGGTACACAGTACAATCATTCACTTAACTTGGGTATATCACGGATCATCAGCGAGGTTGCCACTGCACCTGTGGAAGAATTCACCATATCTATCATCTCCAGCGATAATCGGCACGGGACACTTGTACTCGAATGGGGTTCTTTCAAGTGGAGTGCACCGATCGAAGTGCAACAATGAAATAAAAAAAGCATCGTAATATGTAGAATTACAATGCTTTAGAATTCTTGTGGTGTTGGGCGGAGCGGCACTGCCCTTTTTTACTTTAATATCTTTTAATTGCGTTTTGTATATATCGCTGATGAATATCGGCTTACGAAGCCTTCTTGTTCCGCCGCAAATAAATTCGTAAATTTGAATATATAACCCTGATTATGATTATATGGGAAGCATTGGAATAAATAAGAAATTCAAAGTTGAAGTTGTCGTGGATAATGGAATCCAAGATCATGGCAATGATCCAGCCGTTCAAGAAAAGGCGAAGAAAGCTGTTGCCTTTTTGAAGAAGCATGGCGCGCCCAAATCCATGTCTAAGAGAGGCAAATAAGCCTCCTTTGGATAAAATAGAAATATTTGAAAGGCCGGAATGTAAATTTCGGCTTTTGTATTTGGCATAGAATCAAGATTCAATATTGTAAACCAGTTAATATGGAAGGCTTTTCAATAACAACACGATTAACCGAAAAGGAGTATTCAAGGGTCCTGTTTACAGTCCTTTACAGAAAGCCGGGAATTATATTTGCAAGTATTTTGGGGGTGATGATCATTCTTGGCGGCTTAAAAATAATATCCTTTTATTCTGACGCCTCCGACCTGGAAATTTTTATCGGCTTGTATTTTTTACTTCTTCCAACAATAATTGTATTAAGGTCTTTAAAGGAATTTCGCTCGGCTCCGAGCCTTCAGGCTGAAATAATATATACGTTCAACGAAAGCGGTATTATTGTTCAAGGGTTTGCGTTTAGATCGGATGTGCAGTGGGTTTATATCAAGAATCTGCAGGAAACTAATAAATTCCTGATTTTGTATCACACCGCAGCAGCGGGAAACTATATCGACAAAACAAAGTTGACAATTGAACAGTTGCAATTCATAAGATCGAAGGTCAAGGTTGGATAATTATCTTTTGCCCGATCGCCGCGTACATCGATTAAAACGAAAAAGACCTTGATATTCAAGGTCTTTTTCCATGTGGTGTGGGGCGGGGTTGAACCGCCGACACATGGATTTTCAGTCCATTGCTCTACCAACTGAGCTACCGCACCATCCTTTCACCGACCACCCGGCGAAGGTCGGACTTTACCCCGGCCGAGGCCGGACTTTAGATTCCCGGAAAACCGGGATTTTGATCGGGTGGCAAAAATAGGATTTCCGACCGAAAATCCGAAATAAATGCCATGGAAAATCTCTAAAAAAATGGTTGCCAGGGCTTTGGCCGGCCTCGGGGCATTTGCTTTGCCCGGGCACGGCCCAGCCGACTTTGGCAATGGCCCGGATCTGGTGCATTCAGGGGCCGGGGATCGCCGCCCAGCCTACATCCCATATTCGCTTAGAAACTTGATCCGCATGATCTTCAGCTGCTCCCAGGTAAAGTTCCCCTCGGAAAGCTCCTGTTGGGCGACCTGGAGACTGCTGGTCTCGCAGCTTTTAAAATATTCGATGATCTCGTCCTGCTCATATTCGTCGAGCATCTCGTCCACCGCATAATCGAGGTTGAGCTTGGTTCCGCTGGCGGCAATGGTTTCCATTTGCTCCAGCAGTGCATCGAGGCGCAGGTCCTTGTTCTTGGCGATGGTCTCGAGCGGGATCTTCTTGTCCACCTGCTGGATGATATAAACCTTATTGACGCTTTTGTTGACGACACTCTTCATAATGAAATCGTCGGGCTTCTGGATATCGTTCTCTTCCACATAATGCGCGATGAGCTCGATAAAGGGCTTGCCATACCGGATGGCTTTGCCTTTGCTAACCCCCTGGCACTTTTCGAGCTCCTGCACCGTCGTCGGATAGAGCGTCGCCATATCCTGCAGCGAGGTCTCGAGGAAGATCACAAACGGCGGAAGGGCCTTCTTCTTGGCCTCTTTCTGACGCATTTCTTTCAGCAGCTCGAACAGCTTCTCGTCGACAGCCGTGGCGCCGCCGGTTTCGGCATTTTCTTCTTCGTCATCGGCATTCGCCTCTTCGAAGAGGTTGTTCAACACGATCTTGAAGGACCGGGGTTTCTTGAGGAAATCCTCGCCTTTCTTCGTGAGTTTTAGCAGCCCATATTCTTCGATGTCCTTCTTTAAAAGATCTTCGAGCAACAGCTGGCGCACAAGCGAATGCCAGAAATGATCCGCATCGTCTTTACCGATGCCGAATTCGGCGATACCCTCGTGACGGAACATCTGGATCTGCGGTGTGAGCCTTCCGACCAGGATGTTTACCACATAACCCGTGGCAAAGCGTTCGTCCAGGGCTTTTACGGTCTTCAGCACCTTTACGGCGTGTTCCCGGGCTTCTATCTTTTCCTTCGGATGCAGACAGTTGTCGCAAACGCCACAGTTCTCCGTGGTATACTCTTCCCCGAAATAGCTCATCAGCACCTTACGGCGACAGACCCCGCTTTCGGCAAAGCCGACCATTTCATTGATGAGCTGCGCACCTACCTCGCGTTCGCTGAGCGGCTTATCCTTCATCAGGTGCTCCAGCTTGGCGACATCTTTGTGCGAATAGTATAGGATACAGTTGCCTTCGAGCCCGTCACGGCCAGCGCGGCCCGTCTCCTGGTAATAGTTCTCGATTGACTTCGGAATATTAAAGTGGATGACGAACCTGATATCCGGTTTGTCGATGCCCATCCCGAAGGCGATGGTGGCAACGATGACCTGCACGTCCTCGTTGAGAAAGAGGTCCTGCCTTTCCGAACGAAGCTTGCTGTCGAGTCCTGCGTGGTATGCAACAGCCTTGATTCCGTTGGCTACCAGCATATCGGCCAGTTCTTCAGTCGTCTTACGGTTCAACGTATATATAATACCGCTCTTGCCCTTTTGCTGGACGATATAGCGGACGATGCTCTTGATGGTCTGATCCTTCTTTATCTTGGGCTGGATCTCATAATAGAGGTTGGGCCGGTTGAAAGAAGAGATGAACACATTTGGATCGCGGAGCCCGAGATTCTTTATGATATCGCTTTCCACCTTTGGCGTGGCAGTGGCGGTCAGCGCGATCATCGGGACATCGGGGCTGATCTGGATCATCATCTCCCGGAGGCGGCGGTATTCAGGGCGGAAGTCATGGCCCCATTCCGAGATACAGTGCGCCTCGTCGACGGCAAAGAAGGAGATCTTCAGGTCGCTGAAAAATTCCATGTTCTCCTGCTTGGTAAGGGTCTCCGGCGCGACATACAGCATCTTGGTATGCCCGTTCAGCAAGTCCTCATGTACTTCCTTGATCTGCTTTTTGCTGAGCGTGGAGTTCAGGAAGTGCGCGACATTGTCCCTGCTGCTATAGCTGCGTACAAGATCTACCTGGTTCTTCATCAAAGCGATGAGAGGGCTGACGATGATGGCCACGCCTTCGCTGATGATGGCGGGCAGCTGATAACAAAGACTCTTGCCCCCTCCGGTCGGCATAATGACGAACGTATCTTTTCCGGAAAGCAGGCTTTGAATGATCTTATCCTGACTGTCTTTAAAGGCATCAAAACCAAATTGCTCCTGCAGGTGGACCAGCAGCGAGTTGGATGGTTTAGGTTGCACTTTAGCCGTTTGACCGGTAACGGTCTTGGGTTTTCTAGCGGTGGTTTTTTTTGTTTCGGTTGTTGCCATGCTCTAAATTTTTCTACCTCACTTGTTATCTGATCTATTAGGAGCCCGTGATATTCAGTTGGCAAGAAATTGGCTATCATCAGATGCTTTGCGCGGTCGGATCGGAGCAGATCTTTCGACGCTTACATTTAAGGGATGGCGAAGTTACAAAAAAAGGGGGTAGGGTGGTAGCGGTTTATTGTTAAAATTAGATCGTGTATCAAAAATATGATAAAAATATTAATATATAGTATACGGTTAATAACTTGCTAACCGTGTACTAATCAGTCTACTAAGTGAACGACCGCGTGGATTTTCTATAAAACGCCTAAAGGTCTGTTGATAGAATACTGTTTTATTGCCCGTTGTGCATTTTCTCGTAGGTTTGCGACTTAAATCATGAACAGGGACAAGAATATCATTGGAATAGCAAGGGATATCGTCCAAAAAGAGGCAGCCGCGGTTGCGGCCCTGGAACAATTGCTGGACGTTCAGTTTGAAAAGGCGGTGGAGCTCATCTCCGCCTGTAAAGGCCGCGTGGTGGTCAGTGGCATCGGGAAAAGCGCTATTGTCGCGCAAAAGGTCGTAGCCACGCTGAATTCCACCGGTACACCGGCCGTTTTCCTGCACGCAGCCGATGCGATCCACGGCGATCTGGGGATGGTGCAGGACCAGGATGTGGTGATGATACTCAGCAAGAGCGGGGAAAGCCCCGAGATAAAAGTACTTCTTTCACTCATCCGGGGCTTCGGCAATCCCCTGATAGGGATGGTCGGGAATTTGCAGTCTGTTCTTGCCAGGCAGTCGGATATCGTGCTCAATACGACTGTGGACCAGGAGGCTTGTTTTAACAACCTGGCGCCCACAAGCAGCACGACCGTGCAGATGGTGATGGGGGATGCCCTGGCGATCACATTGATGGAGATGCGCGGCTTTGGAACCGAAGATTTCGCCCGCTTTCATCCCGGAGGGACACTGGGGAAAAAATTATACCTGCGGGTGCAGGATGTATACGTCCACAACGCCCAACCCAGAGTCGCCCCGGACACAGCTCTAAAAGAAGTCATCATCGAGATCACGTCGAAGCGCTTGGGCGCCGCCGCGGTAACCGACGAAAAAGGACTGCTGCTTGGGATCATCACCGATGGCGACCTTCGCCGGATGCTCGAGAAGGAAGGCATCAGAGTCGGATTGACAGCGGCAGATATTATGACTGTCAGTCCCAAAACTGTCGAGGCCGAAGCCCTTGCCGTGGAAGCGCTGGACCTGATGCGCACCCATGACATCACGAGGCTCGTCGTCACAAGCGGCCGCGAGTATCTTGGTTTTATCGATCTTAACAACCTTATCCGGGAGGGTATAATATAAAAGTATGAACAGACATCACTATGTTGTAATCATGGCCGGCGGGATCGGCAGCCGCTTCTGGCCGATGAGCCGCCAGGATTATCCCAAACAATTCCTGGACATATTGAATACAGGCAAAACGCTTATCCAATGGACCCTGGACCGTTTTTCGTCGTTTATTCCACTCGAGAACATCTACGTCGTCACCTCCCAGGAATATGCCGACATCGTACAGGAGCAGCTGCCGCAATTACCCGTAGCCAATATCCTGGGTGAGCCTTCCCGAAAGAACACCGCGCCGTGTATCGCCTATATCTCCTTCAAGCTGCTGCAGTCGGACCCCAAGGCTTCCCTTATCGTGGCCCCGGCCGATCACCTGATCCTCGATAAAACGGCATTCACCAAGGTCTGCCTCGAGGCCCTGAGCTTCGTGAATAAACATAACGCCTTTATTACACTGGGCATAAAACCCACCTACCCCAATACCGGGTACGGATATATACAGTACGATCAGCATTCGGTTTCGGATAATGTCTACAAGGTGAAAACCTTCACCGAAAAGCCCAACTTAGAGCTCGCCAAGACCTTTTTGGCCAGCGGCGACTTTCTCTGGAACGCGGGGATCTTCGTCTGGCAGGTAAAAAATATCATCCAGGCATTCGAGAAATACCTGCCCGAGATGTACGATGTTTTTTCCGCCGAAAAAGAAAAATTCAACACCCCGGCCGAAAAGGAAGCCTTGCAGGCCATCTATCCGCTGTGTACCAATATCTCCATCGACTTTGGTATCATGGAGAAGGCGGACAATGTCTACCTCATCCCCTCCTCTTTTGGTTGGAGCGACCTCGGCACCTGGAACAGCGCCTACGAAAACCTGGAAAAAGACTATTTGGAAAATGCAGTCGCGGGCGACAATGTCGTCATCATCGACGCCAGCAGGTGTATGGTGAAGGCCGGGAACGACAAATTGGTTGTATTACAGGGGCTCGATAAGTTTATTGTAGTCGACACGCCCGATGTGCTGTTGATCTGCCAGCGCGAAAAAGAGCAGGAGATCAAAGAATATGTGGCCGAAGTGAAACGAAACAAAGGAGATCAGTATCTTTAAGGGACGGACAGAACCATAGTCCACAGGTCTAATGTCTCCCTATCCACTTCATACGATCCTTTTCATGGACATCGAAACGGTGTCGCAATATCCCGTTTTTGGCGACGTGCCGGAGGATTGGCAACAGTTGTGGCGCCACAAGTCGGATTCGCTCAACCGGGACAAGCTGCCTTTGACGCCGGAGGAGTTGTATGGCCGGGCCGCGATCTACGCGGAATTTGGTAAAGTGATCTGTATCAGTTGCGGGGTGTTGTCGGGGCCGCCGGCGGAGCGAAAGCTCTCCCTGAAGTCATTTCATGGCGACGACGAAAAAGAACTGCTGCTACAGTTCTATGACCTGCTGCACAAATGGGGTTCCGAAGGACAGAAGTATCTCTGCGCACACAATGGGAAAGACTTCGACTTCCCCTACCTCTGCCGCCGAATGGTCATCCATGGCATGAAGGTCCCCTCCGTCCTCAACCTATCCGGAAAGAAACCCTGGGAGGTGCCGCATATCGATACCATGGAACTGTGGAAGTTTGGTGAATACAAGAATTTTATCTCCCTCAATCTGTTGGCGCATGCACTGGGAGTGCCCACGCCCAAGGATGATATAGACGGCAGCCAGGTGGGCGATGTCTATTGGGTGCAAAACGACTTGCCGCGGATCGTGACCTACTGCCAGAAAGACGTCGTTACCGTGGCCCAGGTATACCTGCGGATCCACGGCGAGACACTGGTCCGCCAGGAAAATATCAGTATCAAATAAATCAGCAGAATCCGACTATGACTCCTCCTTCCATTGTCAGCAAGCTTCCCCAGGTAGGTACGACCATCTTTACGGTAATGAGCTCGCTGGCTGCGGAGTTGGGTGCGGTCAACCTTGGTCAGGGCTTTCCGGATTTTCCGATGAGCGAAGAGCTGGTCGCCCTTGTCAACGAGGCCATGCGCGATGGATATAACCAGTATGTGCATATGAACGGGCTGCCGGCGTTAAGGGAGGTCCTGGCCGAAAAGATTGCCGGACTTTATGGCACGGTAGTGAACCCCAATGAACAGATCACTGTCACTCCCGGGGGCACCTACGCGATCTATACGGCCCTGACCACCATTCTGCGACCCGGAGACGAGGTTATCGTATTCGAACCAGCATATGACAGCTACATTCCAAACATCGAAATAAATGGAGCTATACCCGTGCGGATCGATCTGCGATTCCCGGATTATCGTGTAGACTGGGAGGAAGTGCGTCGAAAACTCACGCCGCGGACGCGGATGATCCTGCTCAACACCCCGCATAACCCGACGGGCGCCATCCTCAGACCCGAGGATATGCACGAGCTCCAGGCCATCGTAGAAGGCACGGAGATCATCATCCATTCGGATGAGGTCTACGAACATCTCATTTTTGACGGGCTGCCCCATTCGTCCATCCTGCGTTATCCCGACCTGCTCCGGCGGAGTTTTGTGTCTTTTTCCTTTGGGAAAGTGTATCATTGTACGGGCTGGAAGCTGGGATATAGCGTGTCGTCACCGGAGCTGATGGCAGAATTCCGCAAAGTACATCAATTCAACTGCTTCAGTTGTCACTCGCCTTCGCAGGTGGCACTCGCGAAATACCTTAAAGACAAGAGCAGCTACCTGAGCCTTGGCGCCTTTTTGCAGCAGAAAAGGGATTATTTCGGGAAGCTGATGGCGGCAACAAAATTCTCTCCCCTGCCCTCCTACGGAAGTTATTTTCAATTATATCGCTATGACCGCATCAGTGACGAACCCGATAAAGACTTCTGTATCCGCATCACCAAAGAATATGGCGTAGCATCGATACCCGTTTCGGCTTTTTACCGGTCGGGTAAAGATGACCGGGTCGTGCGATTCTGTTTTGCCAAAAAGGAAGAGACCCTTGAAAAAGCAGCCGAACGACTTTTGCGCATCTGAAACGAAAAAGCTAACTATGACAATAGACACACTGGTTTTTGATCTTGGCGGCGTATTGATCGACTGGAACCCGGAGTATCTTTACAACAAGATCTTCCCCAATGACGAAGAGCGGCGTTGGTTTCTGTCGCACGTATGTACCGGCGACTGGAACGAGCAGCAAGATGAAGGCCGGAGCCTGGAAGAGGGCACGCAGCACCTCATAAAAAAATTCCCCGAACACGAGGCCTCCATCCGCGCCTATTATAGTCGTTGGAAGGAGATGTTGGGCGGACCGATCCATGAGACCGTGGAGATCTTCAGAGAATTAAAATTCAATACGCCGCTGAAGTTATACGCCCTAACCAACTGGAGCGCCGAAACCTTCCCTGTAGCGCTGGAGTTGTATGACTTCCTGCATTGGTTCGATGGGCGGCTGGTGTCGGGAGAAGAGAAGGTGCGCAAACCTTTCCCGGAGATCTATAAGCTGTTGATCGAGCGGTTCAACATCGATCCACACCATGCTATCTATGTCGACGACAATATCCGCAATGTACTGCCCGCCAGGCAACTGGGTTTTGTCGGCCTCCATTTCCGGACACCGGAACTTTTCCGGGAAGAATTGAAAGGGCTGGGCGTGTTGTAAGCCCTAGGGGCTCTGGTCGAAGTGCGGCGGGGCAATGGATGCCCGGGCGGCATTATTTAAGTAATTGAAAAACGATCAGGCTCATTACGTAGGCAAGCCCAGTCATATAAACGAGCTGGATAGCGGGCCATTTCCAGCTCCGCGTCTCCCGGCGTACCACCGCCAGCGTGCTCATGCATTGCATAGCCAGGACGTAAAAGATCATAAGGCTGACGCCGCTGGCAAGCGTATATACCGGGCTGCCGTCTTCCCGTTTTGCCGACTCCATGCGCTGCCGCAGGGTCTGCTGGTCCGCATCTTTTCCGCCCTCAACGCTATAGAGGGTGGCCATTGTTCCCACAAATACTTCCCGGGCGGCGAAAGAAGTGATCAGGGCGATGCCGATCTTCCAATCGTAACCCAATGGGTGGATCACGGGCGCCACCACTTTTCCGAGGACGCCAGCATAGGAGTTCTCCAGCAAGGCGGCCTGTTTTTCTTTTTGCAGCGCGGCAGCCTGGTCAGGATGCTCCTGCATCTGCCGGGTATAACTTTCCGCTACTTCACTGCGATGGGGCGGACCAAAGGAGCTGAGGGCCCAGAGGATCAGGCTGATGACCATGATGACTTTTCCCGCATCCACCACGAAGGTCTTCGCCTTGTTGATCATGGTGACGACGACATTATTCCAGCGGGGACCTCTGTAGATGGGCAATTCGAGGATGAAAAAGCTCTTCTCCTTCAGCTTGATAAACCATTTGGCTACATAGCTGACGATCATGGCCATGACCAGGCCCAACATATAGAGCCCCATCATCACGAGTCCCTGAAGACTGAAGAAGCCAAATACTTCCTTCCGGGGGATGACGAGGGCGATGAGCATGGTGTATACGGGCAGGCGGGCACTGCAGCTCATGAGCGGGGTGATAAGTATGGTCAGCAGCCGCTCCTTGCGGTTCTCGATGTTGCGGGCGCTCATGATAGCGGGGATGGCGCAGGCGAAGCCGCTGATCATGGGCATGACACTCTTGCCATTGAGACCGACCTTTCGCATAAGTTTGTCGGAGAGAAAGCTGATGCGGGCCATATATCCCGTGTCTTCGAGGATCGTGATGAGGCCGAAGAGGATCATAATCTGGGGAACGAAGACGAGTATGCCGCTAAGACCGGCCAGCAATCCATTCACCAAAAGGTCGCTCCACCAGGCTTCGGGAAGGTGTTGTCCCAGCCAGCCGCCCAATTTGGAAAAAGTCCAGTCGATGCCGTCCATGGGGAATTGAGCCATCCAGAACACGCTCTGAAAGAGCAGGAAAAGTACGCCCAGCAGAATGATATAGCCCCAGGTGCGATCGAGAAAGAGTTTGTCCAGCCGTTCGGTGAACAAGGTCTTCTCAAGCGGGTCGGGCTCGGCTACGGTGTGCTTCATGATCTGGCGGATACGGCTGTAGCGGGCCAGGATCTCGTCCGCCTGGATGCGGGTATGGTTGAAGGAGTGTACCGCCTCGATGTCTTCTATTTTTGACTGCTGTTCTGTGGTAAGCGAAAATTGTTCATGGTTGATGAGGTAGTGGATGGCGGTGTAGTCGCTGATCTCGGGGAACAGTTTTTTGACATCCTGTACGGCTCCCGCCGCCAGCGCCTGGGTGCCGATAAATGCGCGTGGGGGAGTGAGATTCAGCTGACGGGCGCGGAGCTCCACTACTTTTTTCAGTTGCGGGATGCCTTTGTTCTTACGCGGGTTGACGGCAACGATGGGTATGCCCAGCTCCCGTTCCAACCCTTCTATGTCTATTTCGATGCCTTTCTGCGCTGCCAGGTCCATCATGGTCAGGGCGACTACGACGGGTATCTTCAGGTCGATGATCTGGGAGCAGAAGAGGAGGTTGCGCTTCAGGTTGCTGGCGTCTACGAGCAGCACGACCATATCGGCTCTTACCGAGGGGTCCTGGTTTAGTAATACCTTGTAAGTCACCCATTCATCGGCCCTCTTGGGATAGAGGCTGTAAGTTCCGGGTAGATCGATGATGTTGACGGTGAGGCTGGGCGTGAGCTGGCTGGAACCGGTCTTTTTATCGACGGTCACGCCGGGGAAGTTGCCGACCTTTTGATTTAGACCCGTCAATGCATTGAACAGGGAGCTTTTCCCGCTATTGGGGTTGCCAACCAGGGCTATATGTAGGTTGTTCTTTTTCAAATCAGCTTTGCCGCGGCGGCCGTCGGCGGGGCAAAGGTACCAGAAACGCCGGGCATGTGTTTACGAAATGAGGAAAGCTGCCGGCGTTTCCGGAAGGCAACCGAGCCGCAGGCGAAGGCGGCCGAAAGGCAACCGAGGAAGGAGCAAGGGACCGATGCTCCGACGAAGGTTGCGGGCGAAGCCCTAGCGAGTTCTCGCCGGTGGCGAGAACGATGCTCTAACGAGGTCTCAACGGTGTTGAGACCGAAGTTCTGGCCTTCCAATCATTAGCCCCGGTAGACGCGAAGCGTCGGCAAAAACCAGCCAGCTGCATTTACAATACGATCACAACACGATCAACTTCCCATTTTCGTATAATGGCAAAACTGCAGCGACATCCGGGGTGAGACAGTATCTTATATCTTTTTCAAGCCCGTAGCCCATCAATCGCTGATAGTGGGAGGCATTTTTGGCCTGCATAAAGGCAAAGAGGTCGGACCGGGCATCCTGGTATACTGTTTCCGCGATCTGCGATGAGTCGCAGTTGATGGAGAACTGATGCTTTACCTGGTTGATGACGGCTCCGGCAAAGAGCATGTCTTCGATATTGACCCGGTCCTTCCAGGCGGCGCAGGCCAGGACGACAGGCTGGTTTTGATCGAGGAGGTACCGGCAGACGGAACTCAGGTTGGGAAAGGATCCGGTGATGATCTGCCCCGCGCCCCTGTCGAGGGCCATGTGCAGGAGCTTGGTCCCATTGGTGGTCGTAAGCACAAGGGTCTTGCCGCCAATGAACTCGCGGGGATATTCGAAGGGGGAGTTGCCGTGTTCCAACCCTTCGGCGATCATCCCGTCCCGCTCTCCGGCCGTAATACCGTCGATCTGGCGGCCCAGTTCGATGCACTTGGCCACGCTATCCACCGGGATCACGCATTTTGCGCCGTTATGAAGCGCGGTAGCAATGGTAGAAGTGGCCCGGAGAACGTCGATGATAACTACAATCGCGTGATTTACATCATATAAATGCAATAAGGCAGGAGACAGGGCCGTAAATAAGGGCGGTTTGGAAGAATTGCTCATAGTACGATAAACGCAAAAGTAAGTGTTCGACAGCGTTTATTTGTTCAAAAGGAACTTCCATTTTTCCGACTCCGCGTATTCCTTGATATGTTGATTCCGGGTTTCCAGTAGTTTCTTCATATACCGGGTAAGATAAAGCCGGTTTACCAGCTTGCCGATGGCGCCGTAGGGGGTCTCGAAATGGAAGAGGTCGATCAGGAGTGTTCCGTTGTCGATGCGTTTGAAATGGTGTTCATGCTTCATGCTCCTGAAGTCGCCGTCAACCATTTCGTCGGTAAAGGAGAGAGGGCGGTCCATGGCGGTGATCCGGGATTTCAGGATTCTTGTCTTCATAAGGTGTTTGGCTTTCCAGGTAACGGTCTCATCGAGCCCGATCAGCCCCATCGTTGTGCCGGCGATCGCGGTTTGCTCTGTATGGGCCATGGTTTTCCTGAGCAGGTCGATGCTACGGGCGAGGTCAAATACGCGGTCCGTCGGGGCTGCGACAAAGGTCGTTAGATGGATGGTGGGCATTTATAAGGTGTTGGATGCCCTTTAGCAAGAAAAAATCATTCCAACTTAATTTCCGGGGGTCATCTTATCTAAATTAACTAAATGGAAACTTGACAACCCTGGCTTGCAACAGCTTATCTCTGACTTTAATGTATATTTTGGTATCGATGTCGGAAAAAACCTTCCTGACATAACCCATGCCGATAGCTTTACCCAGCGAAGGGCTCTGCGTACCGGATGTTACGCGCCCGATCGTTGCACCCGAGAAGTCCTTGATCTCATAGCCCTGGCGGGGAATGCCTTTTTCCACCATTTCGAAGCCGATCAGCTTCGATCCGGGTCCGGCGGCTTTTTGCTCCTGCAAAATGGCTTTGGCGGTAAAGTCCTTGCTAAACTTGGTGATCCAACCCAGTCCTGCTTCGAGAGGGGTGGTGGTGTCGTCGATATCATTACCGTAAAGACAATAACCCATTTCGAGGCGGAGGGTATCTCTGGCGGCAAGGCCGATGGGTTTTAACCCCTGTGGTCCGCCTACTTCGAAAAGGGTATTCCAGATCGTCTCCGCCGCTCCGTCCTTATCCTCGAAATAGATCTCTATGCCACCTGCGCCCGTATAGCCCGTGGCACTGATAAGGACATTATCGACGCCGGCGAACCGGCCCTTTGAGAAGGTGTAATAGGTTAGATTGAGGATGTCTATATCCGTCAAAGCCTGCATCATCTTGTTGGCGTTGGGTCCCTGGATGGCGAGCAGACAGGTCTTGTCGGAGATATTGTGCAGCTCGGCGTGATGGGTATTATGATGGGAGATCCACTTCCAGTCCTTCTCGATGTTGGCGGCGTTGACCACCAGCATATAGGCCTTATTTTCCTCGAGACAGTAAACCAGGAGGTCGTCTACGATGCCACCCTTGTCGTTGGTGAGGGAGCTGTATTGGGCCTTGCCTTTGGTAAGCTTTGCCGCATCGTTGGTTGTCACCCGCTGGATGAGGTCCAATGCATGTTCCCCCTTTACAATGAATTCCCCCATATGGCTTACGTCGAAAACGCCGGCGTTATTACGGACGGCCAGATGTTCTTCATTTATGCCGGTGTAGCTGACGGGCATGCTATAACCTGCGAAATCGACCATCTTCGCTCCGAGTCTTTTATGAATGGACGTAAACGGGGTGTGCTTCATGTATTGGCTTTTTTTGAGCCGGGTAAGAGTACCAAAATTGGCGGGGCGAAATTAAGGAAATTGGCGGAGGAATAAGGAAAGGGATTTGGCGGAGCAATAACACGGGATTTATATGTGTAAAGCCCCCCGGTAAATACCGGGGAGCTGGATTCCAACTTCAACCAACGAAAAGGTAGTGGTTCGGGTTTTATACTCGTTCCAGGAGTGAGATCGCACAGCATGTGCAGTCTTCCGGTTTCGTCCGCATCGCCGTTTTCTTTATGACCGGTGCAGCCGTGTCCGTCCTTTGCTTGGGCTCGGAGCCGGGGCCTTTGTACCGATAGCCGCCGTTGTCGGGCTTGGCTTGCTTGCTGTCTTTATTGTCCTTGTATTCCGGTTGGTCGTCGTCTTCGTCGCCCTTTTGCTGTTGGTTATTGCGATGATCGTATTTTGTCCTTCTGTCGGCCCGGACAAGACCGGTGGTGGTCATCACGTAGTCGACATTGCTGTTCCAGGAATAGGTATTGGCATTATCGATGTCCTCGTCCCAATCATTGTCCCAGTTGTTGTTTCCGTTATCGTCCCAATGGATATGGGTGCGGCCGGGGTTAATATTAAACCAGTGGTAGTCGTCCACGCTGCGGGCGATCAGGATATGCCTTCCCACGGGCACCGAGATCTCGACCCTGACCTGCTGGTTGCGAAACTTCGCGCCGCGGGGGATCGCGAAACCCTGTGGCAGATTCAGGATGCTGTCATTCTGGCTCACCGGGAACTGGATATGGCCGGCCATCTCACGGGCGAATGGCGCGCTGCTGCCGCGGCTGAATTTGATCAGGTTGACATGGTAGGAAGAATCTTCGCTCTTGAGGACTTTCACGCTCACGGTCGTCAGCAGGACGCTGTCTTCGCTGAGGTTGTAAAAGGGACTGTTGCGGCCCATGTCGACATCGAACCACCAGTCGGTATCTTCATAACGGTTGATGGGTCTTGTATTTTCAA
>Ga0302325_10014193_pt1 | contig 16961 bp, 22 predicted proteins | sample Palsa_T0_2_FD_201948 | JGI IMG/M metagenome (GOLD analysis project Ga0302325, IMG submission 201948) | Peat permafrost microbial communities from Stordalen Mire near Abisko, Sweden - Palsa_T0_2 | ecosystem: Environmental > Terrestrial > Soil > Palsa > Peat permafrost | place: Sweden: Abisko... | reverse complement strand
CCTGCTCCGCGCGGACTGCAGGGAGCCGGCGCCCTCCGATCGGACCGGCGCCGAGCCCTGCCGGGACGCGTTGTGCTCCTGGCGAGGAGGAGGGCAAACGTCGTCAGGCGTTTCGCCCATGCCTTGTCTCACCGCGGGCATTCCGGGCGGCAACCTTGGCGACTGCTGGATACGGCGGCGAGCGGCGGTCACGGCGAGATGCAGCAGCCGCCGGGCCCGCTTAGTCCAACTGGATCTCGCCGCGGCGGATCTCGTAATCGGCAGGCCTTGGTCACCCGAGACCAATAACCCGACTGAGGAGAGGTTGTTTGTTGTCATGTGTGTGCTTATGCCTCGGCTGGGAGGGTGGCGAGAAGCGCCCGGGTCTCGGTGATGTACCGATCCTGGAATGCGGGGTCGTTCACCTGCTTGGAGCCACGCATCGGCTTGCCCTTCTCGTCGTAGTAGATCCCCGTCGTACCTGACTCAGTGAGCACCTTGGTGATTACACGCGCGGATCGCTTCGGGGTGCTGAAGGACTTCATGAACGGGGCAAACACTGACATGACTTTTTCCACCGCCCGGGCACCGGCGGGAGCGTCGCGGCTGAGGTTGGAGCCCGGGGTCACTCCCGGCTCCACAGCGTTGAACCGCAGGCGCGGAAACCCCCGAGAGAAGCCGAGGACGGTGGCCAGGTTCCCCTGTTTCGAGGTAGCGTAGGCGTCGGCCCCGGCCATCTTGGAACCGCCACCGAGCCATTCGCCCCGAGCGCTCGCCTCGGCGGAGATGTAGCGGGCACCACGGAAGCCGACCATGTGGGCGAGGCGTCGCTCGGGGTCCTCCACCGCTGAGCAGATGAACACCACGTTCGCTCCGTCGGGAAGCGCCGGGATAAGCGCCTCGGTCAGCGCAAACGGACCGAGGTGGTCAGTCGCGAAGGTACCGTCCCACCCCTGCGCGGTCGTGAACGGTTTGACCGGCATGATGCCGGCATTGTTCACCATACCCGCGATCAGCAGGTCGAGAGCAGCGATCTCTCTGGCTGCACGTCGCGCGCTCGTTACGTCGGACAGGTCGGCGATGACCGAGACGGCCTGTCCGCCGTGCGACCTGATCTCCCCCTCGACGGCGTCGAGCTTGCGCTTGCTGCGACCGACCAGCACAACGGTGCCGTGCTTAGCCAGCTCGAGCGCGGTCTGATAGCCAATGCCAGACGTCGGCCCGGTGATGACCCACGCCTTCTTACAAGTCGATACGGGAGCGGACGGTGCCATGGTGGATGCCTTTGTTGTCGTTTGCGTGATGAGTGGAGGTAACGGTGGCCGAAAGAGGATCAGGCGAGAATCCGCCACATCGCCTCGAAGCCGAGTTTCCGATTGGCTTGGGCATTGGAGGGATCGCTGATCATCGAGTCGATCGTCGTCTCGGCAACAGCGGTCATCAGCGCAAGGACAAATCCGGGTGGTGCGTCGCTCATGGGGCCGTTCATCCGGGATCGCTCGAGGAGTTCAGTGATACCGCTGAATCCTGCAGTCACGATCTGGTGACTCTCGGTGGTGATCTCATCGGCCACATCGAGCTGGGCGAGCGTTCGCCGCTTCTCCGGGAACGACGTGGCCCAACCCAGCCACTCATTCCAGACATGGAGCACCTGCTCTCTGGGTGAACCCTGAAGCGGCAGGCCGTCGAAAGCGGCAGCACCCATTTCGGATTTCAGGGCAACGTAGAGCTCGTTGACGAGCTGAGACTTGGTGTCGAAGTAGACGAACAGCGACCCGTTCGAGACAGCCGCCTCCTTCGCGATCACTGCCGTAGCCGCGCCGAGACCCTGCGTAGCGATAACACGTGTCGCCGCGGAGAGGATTGCGTTGCGTCGATCTTCACTTCTCGGTCTCGCCATCCTCTGATCATATAAAAGAGTGACTAGTCAGTCAACCGCTATGCCAGATAGCCCCCTGACAAGACCGCCGGCGTCGTCACAGCCCTGTCCGGGCGCGAGCCCCACTCTGACCATCGCTTCCAACTAACGACGACACCTACCGGGCGAACGCGACGACGACGACTCGGCTGTCCGGACATGGCCGCTTGTCACACGCCGCAGACCTCGGCGGTGATCGCATGTAGCCCCGCAATGCGCGGCAAGCGCGACTCCGGGCCAGCGCTACTGGAAACTCGACTTCAAACTGGAAACTGGCCGTGCTTTTGAGGAGGCGCGTCTTCGAGGCTGGCGATTCCTGCGCGGATGAAGTCGATGACGCGGTCGACCCAGGCGAGAAGCTCGACGGTCGAGGGGGGTGCGTTGCGTTCCCGGATCTCGCGGGATTCGTAGAGCTCTCGGAGCCCCGCCACGGCGGTGATGGCGGCGAGGCGTGGGACGAGCGAGTCCGCGGGTTGGTTGAGGTCCTGGCCGAGGCCGGTGGCGATGATTTGCTCGTATTCGTAGTAGCCGGCGCGAGCGCGGGCGCGCAGCGTGTCGTCGCTGTTGATGACATGCGCTCGGAGCTCCCGCTGATGCCAGACCCGCTTCTGGTTCTCGGGCGCCTCGGAGCTGAGGTCGGTCATCGTTGTGGCCATCCAGTCGCGCAGTGCGTCGAGCGTTGTTTCCTTGTCGCTGCGGTTGCGGATGCGCGCGGTTAGCGTCTCGACGGCGAAGGGGTCGGCTGCGAACAGCAGGTCCTCTTTGGTGGGGAAGTGGACGGTGACGGTTCGCGGCGCGACGTCGGCGGCCGCGGCGATCGCGGCGATCGTCGTGTCGCGGTAGCCGTCGCGGGCGAACAGCTCCAGCGCTGCCTGCTGAATCGAGGTGCGCGTGCGCTGCTTTTTTCGCTCGCGGAGGGGTGCCGATGTCGCCACAGACGCATTTATACCAGATACGTAAACTTGCATGATGAGCAAAGAGTGCTATACCTGTATTAATGCTAAATCAGCAAAACCGAACTCGAGGAGCCTTCATGCCCAGGAACTGGACCGAGCAGGACATCCCTGATCAGCACGGCCGGGTGGCGATCGTGACCGGCGCCAACACCGGGTTGGGCTTCGAGACCGCCCGGATGCTCGCCGCGCGCGGGGCGGCGGTGGTCCTGGCCGTCCGCGACGTCGAGAAGGGCAAGCAGGCAGCCGCCCGCATCACCGGCGACGTCAACGTCCAGGCCCTCGACCTGACCTCCCTGGACTCGATCCGGTCCGCGGCGGCCGACCTGCGCGCCACCCACTCGCGCATCGACCTTCTGATCAACAACGCGGGCGTGATGTTCACCCCGAAGCAGACCACCGCCGACGGCTTCGAGCTGCAGTTCGGCACCAATCACCTCGGCCATTTCGCCCTCACCGGCCTGCTGCTGGACCGGCTCCTGCCCGTCCCCGGCTCCCGCGTCGTCACGGTCAGCAGCAACGGCCACCGCATCCGGGCCGCCATCCACTTCGACGACCTGCAGTGGGAGCGCTCGTACAGCCGCGTCGGCGCCTACGGCCAGGCCAAACTCGCCAACCTGATGTTCACGTACGAACTGCAGCGCCGGCTCGCACCGCACGGCACCACGGTCGCGGTGGCCGCCCATCCCGGCCTGTCCGACACCGAACTCTCCCGCAACACCCCCGCCGCGCTTCGGGCGCCCCTCAGCTTGCTCGCGCCGCTGCTCGGCCAGAAGGCCGAGATGGGCGCCCTGCCCACCCTGCGCGCCGCCACCGATCCGGCCGTCATCGGCGGCCAGTACTACGGTCCCGCCAACCGGGGTCAGAACCGGGGATATCCGAAGCTGGTCACCTCCAGCGCCGACTCCCACGACCAGGCCACCCAGCAGCGCCTGTGGACCGTCTCCGAAGAACTCACCGGAGTGACATTTCCCCTGGGGTCGAGCGGTGACTCCGCAGCCGGAGGGATTTTCCTGAGGCCGCAACCGGATTCGAACCGCAAGGGCAATGGTGACCTGCGAGGACACGTTCCCGTCGATACGAGGAGAGGGAAATGAAAGAGATCGAGACTCCAGTGGTGATCGTCGGCGGCGGGGGCGGCGGCCTCACGGCATCAATGCTGCTGTCGGCCTACGGAGTGAAGTCGTTGCTGGTGTCGAGGCATCCATCGACTTCGATCCTTCCGAAGGCGCATGTGCTCAATCAGCGGACGATGGAGATCTTCACCGAGCTCGGTGTCGCAGCGGAGATTCTCGCGCGCAGCACTCCTGCTGAGAACATGAAGGCGACCGGGTGGTATGCGGGCCTGGCCGGCGACCACGACGGGTACGGCCGCAGGCTCGGACGGCTGGAGGTGTGGGGTGGCGGGTACACGGACCCGGACTTCATCGCCGCCAGTCCCTGCCGGACGGCCAACGTCCCGCAGATCAGGCTGGAGCCGGTACTCAAGGCCGGAGCAGAGACCTTTCCCGAGGCGACCATCCGCTTCGGGCATGAGCTCCTTGATCTGACCCAGGACGGGGATGAAGTCATCTCCACCGTGCTCGATCGCGACACCGACGAGCAATATCTCGTCCGCAGCAGGTACATGATCGGCGCAGACGGAGGCCGTTCTGTGGGCGGTCTGCTCGGTATCGACATGGCCGGCGAGGCAAACCTGATGCGGATGGTGTCGACCCATCTTTCCGCTGACCTGTCGCGATATCTCGAGGACCCAGACGTTCTCATCCGGTGGCTGGTCAATCCCGACTTTGGAGGCTCGTGGGCGTCCGGCGTTCTCGTCGGGATGGGCCCCGATCACTGGGGAGCGGACAGCGAGGAGTGGGTGTTCCACCTTCAGTTCGCGCCCGACGATCCCGCCGCTGAGGACCCCGCCGCGATCCTCGAGCGCATTCGCGCGGCCATGGGCATCCCGGATTTCGATCCGGTGATCCATCACATCAGCCCGTGGACGATGCAGTCCCTCGTGGCTGAGCGGTTCCGCGAGGGCCGGGTTTTCCTGCTTGGGGACGCCGCCCACCGTCACCCACCGACCGGCGGTCTTGGCCTCAACAGTGCCGTTCATGATGCCTACAACCTCGCCTGGAAACTCGCCGCCGTACTGCAAGGACGCGCCGGAGCTGCGCTGTTGGAGACCTACGAACCTGAGCGCAAGCCCGTTGATGCCGCAAACGTGGAGACAGCTGTGAAGGCGGCGATGAATCACTTCACGATCGATGCCGCGCTCGGGCTGTCTCCGGACAACACCGCAGAGGCGAACTGGGCAGCGATCCGACCCCTCTGGCAGGAGCTCCCCGAGTCCAGCGCCCGCCGGCAGGCCGTCAACCAGGCGGTCGTGTCACAGACAGTCGAGTTCCGCCATCACAACGTCGAGTTCGGCTATGAGTACGACCCGGCGACGTCGAGCGCCGTGATCGACGATGGGTCACCACAACACGAGCCCCTCGACGCGGTCCGGCTATACGAACCCAGCACGCGTCCGGGGAGTCCTCTGCCCCACGCCTGGGTCGAGCGCCAGGGCGAGCGTATCGCCCTCGGCACATTGGTTGAGCCGGGCCACTTCGTGCTCATCGCGGGCGAGCACGGGCAAGCCTGGGTCGACGCCGCCGAACAGATCGCCGCCGACAGAGGCCTCCCCCTCCGCGCGGTGCGAGTCGGCGTGCTCGCCGGTGACTTCATCGACGTTCGGTGCGCGTGGCTGCGCAACCGCGAGATCGCGCCCGACGGCGCTCTGCTGGTACGACCGGACCGCTATGTCGGGTTTCGCTCTCATGCGTGCGTCGCAGATCCGTACGCCGTGCTGGACGCGGCGCTGGCGCACATCCTCGCCCACGAGCTCCCGGTTGACGCAGTCAACGGGCGGCAGCCCTCACTCCTGTCATGAGCCACACGGACACATTCACCGGCGCAGAACATGACCGGGTCTACCTAGACATCCACGTTCATGTGTTTCCCGACTTCTACGCGGCGGCAAAGCACGCAGCAGGGGTCCCGGACGTCGACGGCTGGCCTGATCCCACGTGGAGCATCGAGGCAATGCTGCAGACTGCCGAAGCCCATCGGATCACCGCTCAACTGCTTTCCGTCTCTTCACCCGGGGTCACCTTCCTCGAAGGGCGGGCTGGAGAGGACCTGGCGCGTCGGCTCAACGAGTACATGGCGGGATTGGTGCGCGACCACGCCCCGCGGTTCGGTGCCATGGCGGTTCTTCCCCTGCCCGATGTCGACGCGGCGCTAACTGAGATCGCCTACGCCCTCGACGAGCTCGACATGGACGGGATCGGTCTGCTCAGCAATTACCACGGTATGTATCTCGGCGACCCGCAGTTTGACCCAATTTTCGATGAGCTCAACCGACGTCAGGCGATGGTTTTCGTGCATCCCACCATCCCGCCGCATTGGGACACGTTCAGCGTCGGCCTGGCGGCCCCGGTGATGGAGTACACGTTCGACAGCACACGCATGGCAATGGACCTGGTGAACGCCGGGCAGAAGGCGAAATACCCCGACGTTGGTGTCATCGTCGCGCACGGGGGAGGGACGTTGCCATTCAACTATCAGCGCGTGCTCAAGTACTGGATGGGTGGCGAGAACAACGTGTTCGACACGTTCTTTTTCGACCTCACCGCGACGACCGAACCCGAGCAGATTCGCGCGTTGATGGCTCTCGCCAAACCCGATCACTGCATGATGGGCTTCGACTTCCCGTTCATGAAACCGGACTGGTATCCCCCGCTGCAGGAGAGCCTGGAGCAGTTCGATTTCACGCCCGAGGAGCTCCACGCGGTGCAATTCGGAAACGCCTGCCGGTGGTTTCCCAAGGTCGAGGAACGGCTTCGCAAGGCCGGGATCATCGACGACAGAGTCACGGAGGCCCCGGGGTCGTGACGCGCTCAAAGGTCCAAGTTCAGAGGGGCGTGAACACGATTGCCGACCTGCCAGACCTGCGCGCCGCTGAGGACCCGGGCGGCGCCTGCATCGCAGACGCGACGGTGTCCCTGACGAACGCCGAGTTCGCTGCGCGGGTGCGCAGCACGGAGACGGTTTTGAGGCGCAGCGGGATTGCTCATGGCCACGTGGTCGCGATCGCCCTGCCGAACCGGATCGAACTGATCATCGCGCTGTTCGCGATCTGGCGACTCGGCGCGGTCGCGACCCCGGTAAATCCGGCCCTGACCCGACCGAGGTGGCTTACCAGCTCGACGATGCTGGGGCCCATTTGCTGATCAGTGATGAGATGACAGCTGACGTCGCCCGGCTACCGGTAGCCGAGATGGACGGCGGCGAGGATTGCGGTGCGTCGTCGCCCCCGGTTGCCGCGCATGATCTGGCTCTGCTGATCTACACCAGCGGATCCACGGGCAAACCGAAGGGGGTGATGCTCGATCACAGCAATCTCATTGCCATGGCGGCCGAGATGGGCGAGCGTGTCGAGCTGACGAGTGCCGACCACAGTCTCCTCATGCTCCCGCTCTTTCACGTGAACGGGATCTGCATCGGGACGCTCGCGCCGCTGCTGGCCGGCGGACGGGTTTTTGTCGCGCCGGGGTTCAGCGCAAGCGGCTTCTTCCGTCTAGTCGCGGATGTGCGTCCGACGTATTTCTCCGCGGTGCCGGCGACCTACGCGATGCTGAGCGCCCTCCCGGACGCGCCGTCCGCGGACATGTCCTCGCTGCGGTTCGTCCTGTGCGGCGCGGCACCCCTGGCCGCGCAACTGATCACACGGGTCGAAACGATGTGGGGGATCAAGCTGCTCGAGGGCTACGGGCTCTCGGAGGCGACATGCGCGTCGACGTTCAACCCGCTGAGCGGGCGACGCAAACCCGGAACGGTCGGGCTCGCTCTGCCCGGCCAACAGGTGAAGATCGTCGACCCCGACGGTGACCAGCTCCCGCCTGGTGAGGTGGGAGAGGTGCTGATCGCGGGACCCACGGTCATGCGCGGATATCTGAACCGGCCCGAGGCGACCGCTGCAGCCCTGCGCGATGGGTGGCTGCACACGGAGATATCGGACGGCTCGACAAGGGCGGCTATCTCAGCCTGGTCGGCCGCCTCAAGGACATGATCATCCGTGGTGGTGAGAACGTGTACCCGAAGGAAATCGAGGCGGTGCTCAACGGTGATCCGGGCGTGCTCGAGGTGGCGGTGATCGGCCGCCCCGACGAGATGCTGGGCGAGATCGTCGTCGCGTACGTGTCGTTGAGGCCCGATGCGACGACAACCGTGAGGGACCTCGCTGCGCTCTGTGAGAGCCATCTCGCCCGTTACAAACGGCCGGTCGAGATCGAGATCATCGCCGCCATCCCGAAGAACCCGGTCGGCAAGCTCGACAAGCCGACGTTGCGTCGCTTGGACGCCGAGCGGCTGCTCTCGGGTGCCGTGGACCGCTAAGCAATAGGAGAGGAAGAACAATGGGTTTACATATGGGCCATGTCGCGCTCGAGGTGGAGGATCTCGACGTGTACGTCGATCACGTCACGCGGACGCTTGGGCTCAAGGTCCTCGAGCGTGCTGAGGATGGAGCGCTGCTCGGTCTGCCGGGCCGGCGATATGAGCTTCAACTGATACGCGGTCCGGCGCCAGCCTTTTCACACGTCGGCCTTTGTGTGGAGACGGAGCCCGAACTTCACGACGTACTTGGGCGTGCCCTCGGCGCGGGCGCCGAGATCATCTCGCCGCCGGCGTCCAGCGCCGACAGTCGCCTTTCGGTGATGATCACTGACCCGGTCGGTATTGCCTATGAGCTCTATGTGCCGAGCCGCCCGCTGACGGTCGCGCTCGGGCTGCATCTTGATGATCACCTCAGGCGCCTTGGGCACCTGAACTTTGCGAGCTCCTCGGCCGACGCGCTGGCCGCATTCTGGGGTGATGGACTTGGCTTCCGGGTCTCGGACCAGTTCGACGGGATTACCTGGATGCGCTGTGACTCCTACCACCATTCCTTCGCGGTCATGCCTCACCGAGAGACCACGGTTCTGCACCATCACGCCTGGGAGGCCCAGGACATGGCCGCACTGGCCAAGCACTGTGACCGGAACGGGCTTGAGGGCAGGGCCCAGATGTGGGGACCCGTCCGGCACGGTCCGGGGTTCAACATCGCGACGTACATGCCGGATGCTGCGGGAGCGTTGATCGAGGTCTACACCGACCTCCTCACCATTGAGGACGACGCCAGCTACGTACCGTCGGACTGGTCGAACGAACCGGGTGCGCTGAACCTATGGGGGCCACCGCCGGGCGATGACCTGCTCGCCGCCGGGATTCCTCTCGCTGCGTCCAAGCGCACGGCCCGAGCATGAAGCTGGTCACCTTCATCCACCAGGGCGGCACCCGTCCAGGGGTGCTTGTGGAGCAGGACGTCGTTGACGTGAGCGCGGCGATCGACGCCGGTGGGTCCATACCGTCACTGATTCAGATTCTGGAAGCAGGCGATGCCGGGCTGGTGCGCGTTGAGGAGTGCATCGCGTCGGGCGCTCCCCGGTTTCCCCTTGAGTCGGTCAAGCTCACGGCACCCGTCCTGCCGCGAACGTTCTTCGCGATCGGCGTCAACTACGCCGACCACATCGCGGAGATGGATCAGCCAACGCCGGAGAACTTGACCGTCTTCTACAAGGCGCCGACTTCGACCACCGGCCCCTACGACCCGGTGGAGCGGCCGGCGGTCTCGGACTGGCTCGACTACGAGGGTGAACTCGGCATCGTGATCGGGAAGCGATGCCGACACGTCAGCGCCGGGTCCGCCACCGAGGTCATCGCCGGCTACCTGGTTGCCAACGACGTGAGCGTGCGGGACTGGCAGATCATGACCCCGCAGTGGTCCCTCGGCAAGTCGTTCGACACGCACGGCCCGATCGGTCCTTACCTCGTGACCCCCGACGAAGTCGGCGATCCCCACACGCTCGGCCTGCGGACCTATGTCAACGGCGATCTGCGCCAGAACTCCAACACATCAAATCTCATCTTCGACTGCTTCGACATCGTTGAGATCCTGTCCCAGGCCTGCACGCTCCAACCCGGAGACGTCATCGCCACCGGAACCCCGTCGGGCGTGGCCGCCGGGATGCCGGGGCAACCCTGGCTCGTTCCCGGCGACCGGGTCAGAGTGGAGATCGACCGGCTTGGTGCAATCGAGAACGAGGTCATCCCAGAAGTCGTACCAGACAGCTTCGTCGTGGACCCGACGTGGGTCGGCGGACGGTCTCGGGCTGACTCACCAGAGCCCGTGATTGACGGTGGGAGGAGAACATGAGCTACGACATGATCATCATCGGCGGAGGCACCGCCGGCTGTGCTGCCGCGCATCGGCTGAGTGGCGCTCCAGATGTCAACGTGCTGCTGCTCGAGTCAGGGCCTGACTCGCGCCCACCTGAGCTCTCTTCTCCTGCGCGATGGCCTGAGATGCTCGGAGGAAGCCTCGATTTACGGCTATCGCACGATTCGTCAGCCAGCCGCATTAGACAGGGTCATCGACTGGCCACGCGGACGGGTTCTCGGGGGTACCTCAACGATGAACGCGATGATCTTCATTCGCCCAACTGAGGACGACCTTGCGCAATGGCCAGAGGGATGGCGATTCAGCGACATGCGACCCGTGTTCGACGCGATCGAATCGCGACGAGACACCCCGACTGAGCGCGGCAGCGCGGGGCCTGTCCGTAACGGTCCAACGCTCCAGCCCAACAGCATCTGCCAGGCGTTCATCGACGCCGCGGTACAGGCCGGGTTCCCACGGACCGACGACTTCTCCGGTGCTCAGCGCGCAGGCGCAGGCTGGTATGACCTCAGCATCGACGACGCGGGTGAGCGCGCCGACTCCGCCGCTGCCTATCTGAGGCCGATCGAAGACCGTGAGAACCTCACCGTCCGGACCGACGCCCAGGTCACCAAGATCGCGTTCGACGGCACGCGTGCCGTCTCCCTGATCGTCCACACCACCGACGGAAGCTGCGAGGAAATCGTGGTTGAAGGCGAACTGCTGCTGTGTGCCGGCGCGATCGACAGTCCGGCACTCCTGCTGCGTTCCGGAGTCGGTGACCGAGAGCAGCTGAGAGACGCCGGAGTGGCGGTCACCCACCACCTTCCCGGGGTCGGTGACAACCTCCACGATCATCCCGCCGTCCCGCTGGTTTGGTCTTGCGAACGCGCACTCGATCCGCCTCGTAGCCAGTTCTTCGAGTCCGCTCTGGTCGTCCGCAAAACCGGCTCGCCAACGACGCTCGCCTCGTACGGGCACCTCGCCTATCTTCCGCCCGAGATCCCAGAGCCCGCCACGGTGCCACGGCGCTGATCGGACTGCTGGAGCCGCACAGTCGCGGGCACATTACGTCTGCACCCAGACGATCCGGGCGGCTCACCCCTCCTCGACCCCGGCTACCTGTCCGATGAGCGTGACATCCAACCGCTCGTCGACGCGATCAAACTCAACCGCACAGTCGCAACTCAGGCGGCGCTGAATCCATTCGGTTTGAGCGAGATCCTGCCGGGCCCCACGGCCGACACCGACGGTGCCATCGCGGACTACGTTCGGCAGGCGGTGGGTCCATACCACCACCCGGCAGACACGTGCGCGATGGGTGAAGTCGTGGACGAGGCGCTTCGCGTCCACGGACTGGACAACATTCGCATCGCGGACGCTTCGGCCATCGCACGTCTGCCGAGCGTCGCACCCCAGCTCCTCTGCCAGGCACTCGGATGGCGCGCCGCCGAACTGATGCTCTCCCGCCGCCAATCGCTGCTCGCCGCCGGCTAGCGCTAGGACGCCGAGGTCTCGAGCGCGGCGACGACCGCCCGGGCTGTCTTCTTGTCCGATCTCGGGACGTCGAACGCCCATATCTGGCCGTTGGCAAAGCGCAGCTTCAGGTGCGAGACCATCTTCCCCTCCTCCAACTCGGCTGACTCCAGTGCTCTGCGGGGTGCCCGCGCCAGCGCCTGGTCTGTGGGTGTCATCTTCCAACCGAACTTCGTCTTCACCACGGCGACCTCCGTCGCGCTGACGGCGACATAGCCCACCCGGCCGAAATCAGGCAGATCGGACACACCCTTGTCGCGATCACGCGTCGCGAGCGCCCCCGCCGCCGAGCCGACCATTCCCGCGACCTGACGGCCGGCCGCGCCTGCCACCGCCTTCTTCGCGTAGCCCGTGGGATTCACGAGCGTGCCAGCGATCTCTGGCGCACCCAGCGCCGCCGATGCATTGTTCGCCATGTAGCACCCCTTCAGTTTTGCCCTCAGTGTGGTTGCCATCGCCCGGCAGGCCGGCCGACGTTCGACAAGGTAGCCACTAGCCTATAGGCGATCCACCCCAGTCGGTAGTTCACATACCGAACAGGAAAAGAAATAAATAATATCCTGCGAAAGGGGAATCAGGACCAGGCCGGCGGGGTCTCGTCGTGGCTGGACGGCATCGACTCGCCGAGCCCCACCACGGTCGGCGGAGCGGTGTGGCGCCCGCCCCGCAACGCGGCGGCGGCGTCGCGGTGGAGGTCGCCCGCCGAGCGGTAGCGATCTTCGGGATTCTTGGCCATAGCCCGTTCAAGAACCGGGCCGAACGCCGGGTATAGATCAGCGAGCGCCCCCTCCAGCGCGGGTGGCGGGTCATGCACGTGCGCGAACAGCTTCGTCACCGAGTTCTCGCGGTCATAGGGCACCTTGCCGCTCAACATCTGGAAGAAGACGCAGCCGAGCGCGTAGATATCGGTGCGCGCATCAACGCGGCCGCCGGTGATCTGCTCCGGGGACATGTAATCAACGGTGCCGACCACGACGCCGGTTGCGGTCAGGTCGGACACGCTCTCAAACCGCTTGGCCAGCCCGAAGTCGATCAGGTACGAACGCTCCTCGCCGTCCCTGACCGTGACGAGAACGTTCGCCGGCTTCACGTCTCTGTGCACGAGTCCCTTGGCGTGCGCGGCATCCAGCGCCGAGGCCAACTGCGCCAACAGGTCAATGGCCCGGTCCGGCTGGAGCGCCCCACTCTGCTTGAGCAAGTTGCGCAGGTCGATGCCGTCCACGAATTCCATCGCCAACAGGAGCAACCCATCATGCTCACCCGCGTAGTGGATCGCGACCACGTTCGGGTGCTGGAGCGAGGCGGCGACTCGGATCTCGCGCTTGAAGCGCTCACGGAACCGATCGTCATCCGCGAGTTGCGGAGCGACCACCTTCAGCGCGTAGATCCGGTTCAGCCCCACGTTCGTGGCCCGGTAGACCACCCCCATCCCACCGCGGCTGATCAGCTCATCGATGCGGTATCCACCGATCACTGAACCACGCTGAAGCTGATCGCTTGTCGGCATTCTGAACTGCACCACCTCATCGTCGATGGTCGGGAACCTCCCCAGCGAGCAGTCGACGCACGAGCGAGGCTCGGCCTAACGATAGCCCGATCTGCACTTGGGGTTGTGTGCGTTGTTTCACAGTAGGGACCGTGATCCTGGACGACCATCCACAGGCGCGGGGACGGTTCGCCCCGCAAGCTCCGCCCAATCGAGCCACACACCGCCGGCTCCGCGCGGCTAAGGAGGCACGATGTCCCAATCCATGAAGGACCATGACGCGCCACTCGCGCACGCCTCCGCGTTCGCGATCACCGACGCGCGACGAGCCCGCGCGCGGACGCTGTTCGCGCCCAACGACGCTCTGGAGAAGTTGCTGCCGGCGCCCACCGCCCGGCGCTTCGCCGAACTCCGCTCTTCACTTCGTCAGGCCCACGCGAGATCCGGGTCTCGTCGGGTCGAGCTTCAGCACCAGTCGCTCGGTGGCGCCGCCACTCGATTGAAACAGGCGACCACGCACTACGAACGGCACGTGCTGGCCTGGTTCGCCCTCGGCCGGCTCAACGACGTCCGCTCCGCGCGGGAGGCGATCGCCCACTACCAGCGCGCCGTGGCCGCAGAACCGACGCCCACCGAGAGCCGCCGCACCGGTCAAGCTACGGCCCGATCGCGCGACGTCCAACACGCATGATGCGCCAGCATCGACGCCGAGTTCAGCGCAGTATTTCGATCAGCAGTACCCAGGCGTTGGCGACGGCGCCGACGAGGGCTCCAATGACTCCCGCCACGACCCAGCCGAGTCCGCCGCCGCGGTGCGCGAGCAGGCTGATCGCGCCGAGCAGGTGCCGTTCCGACCGCGGCGAGCGCTGCCCGGCCTGCGGTCCACTTGCGCTTCTGGTGAGGGCCTTTTTGATCAGCATGAAGATCACTGTGGTGAAGATGATGCTCTGGACGCCCAGCTCGATACCCAAGGCGGTGGTTCCCTGTCCCGGTATGAGGGTGAAGATCGAGGCGGTGAGCACGCCAAGCAGCAGGATCAGGGTCTCGAGCGCGCGTTCGGGCAGGCCGGGGTACTTCAGGATCGCGCGCAGGTTGATGGATACGGCGACGAACACGAGGCCGGTGAGGGCGGCAGAGGCGCCCGCACTGGCGGCGAACAGGTAGGCCCATTTGGACGGGTCGTAGGCCGGGAAGCTCATGGGGTTTTGGTGTGATTGAGCTGTTGCTCGAGCGTGAGGATGAGTCCGTCCAGCGCGAGGTCGAACAGCCGCCCGGGATCATGCTGGACCCCGGCCTGCCTGACCAGTGTAGATTCGTCGATCCGAGGCTGATGGTGGGCTGTGAGCGCCAGAACGAGGCGCTTGCATGTCGACGTGGTGCACCGCACATGGCTACCTCTCGATGGCACAAGTTCTATAGCGCCAGCGTCGCGGCACCGCCGGCCATCCTGTTCGAACTGCTGTCAGACATGCCGAACTACCGTCGCTGGCTGCCCGGCTCGGCGCAGTTCGCCGGGACGACCGACGTCGAGCCGTATCCCGTCCAGCGCGGGAGTCGCTACCACGACGGCAAACCCGGCGAACCCGGAAAAGACTGGTGGGGAACGGTCACTGGATTCCAGCCTCCGGGGTCACTGGACTTCCACCATACGATTCACGTCAGCCAACTCAAGGCGACGGTCGACGTACACATCCACTACTCGTTCGAGCCGGAGGACGACGGCACGCAGGTCACCCGGTGGCTCGTCCTCGACATCACCATGGCGATGGCGTTCCGTCCCCTGCGAGCGCTGATCATTAGAAGTTTCGACCAGGAGAACCAGCGGACCATCGCGGCGGTCAAGCAGTACGCCGAGGCTCACCCCGACGGCATCCCAGGCATAGAGCCGGCACGCTAAGTGGTCTCCGTCGTAAGTAGGGTCACACCGAGAGTGCTCACCAGTGGATGTCTGGCGAGGACGCAGGAGGCGAGGTGCAGCAGCGCCGGCTGAGTATGAACGCCGACACGTTCGCTACCGCACCGCACTTGCCGTCTGCCGCAGGTATCGCTCTGAGCCCTGACCGGCCTGGGTTCGCATGGCTCTGCTCGAGATAGCCCTGCTCGCGGTCGGCTCGATGTTCTGGCCGCTGCTGCTGGTGGTCGTCGTGATCGCGCTCGAGACGAGCCACCCGGCGAAGATCCTCCTCTGGTTCTACGTGGGCGGGTTTGTCACCGCGGTGAGTGTCGGCGCGGCGCTGGTGTTCCTCCTCCAGGACAGTCCGCTCATGACGGGGTCGCGTCTGCCGGCCGCTCCCTGGGTGGACATTGTTCTCGGCACGCTCGCGCTCGTCATCGGATTCCTGCTGCGACGCGCGCACCGCAGACGCGAGCGCCACCGACCGCGCCGGGAGGCCGCAAAGAAGCAGTCGAAGGTCGAGGACCGGCTGCACCGGCTGGTTGAGAACGGTGGCCCGCTCGCGTTCGCGGGCGGCGTCGTCGGGTCGGTGGTGCCGGGGCCGCTCGTGCTCATCGGGATGGCGAATATCGCCCAGCTCGGCTACTCGACGATCGGGACGCTCGTCGTCATCCTCTGCTTCTTCGTGATCGTGTTCACGTTTATCGAGGTGCCGATCGGGGGGTTCGCGGTCGCTCCCGAACAGACAAAGGCCACGACCCTCACGGTCAAAGCGTGGCTTGACCACAACCTGCTCCGCCTCGCAGCCTGGGCCCTGATCATTGTGGGCGCTGTCGAGGTCGTCCGTGGGATCGTGACCGCCCTTCGGTAGCCGGGACACCGGGATACGGGCGGGCCGCATCACGCGAACTTTGGCGTTTGACGTCCACCCCTCGGACGCCGAACGCCAGAGTTGGGACATCGGCTGATCGTGCTGCCGCCCTCAGTCTGTGGTGCGACGCCGGTAGAGCGTCGTGGCCAGAGGGGCGAAGATCGCGATCAGCGCGATCGACCACAGCAGCGACGCCAGCACCGGGTGCTGCATCGGCCAGGCGTGAATCGTGGCCGAGGGATTGGGGTTGCCGAACAGCTGGCGACAGGCGGTGGTGACCGCGCTGACGGGGTTCCAGTTGGCGATGGTCCGCAGTACCGCGGGCATGTGCTCGGTGGGAACCAGGGCGTTGGAGACGATCGCGAGCGGAAACAGGATCACGAGGCCGATCCCTTGCGCGGACTCGGGGCTCTTGCTGACCATGCCCAGACAGGCGCAGCCCCACGAGAGGGCATAGCTGAACGACAGGAAGAGGGCGAACCCGGCGAGGATCGACGCGGCGCCGGCGTCGGGTCGCCAGCCGATGGCCAGGCCGGTCACGGCGACGAAGGCGGCGCAGATGGCCGCGGTCAGGATGTCGGCGAGCGAGCGTCCGACGAGTACCGCCGGTCGCCACATCGAGAGGGTTCGGAAGCGGTCGATCACGCCACTGCCCAGGTCGGTGCTCAGTCCGACCGCGGTTCCCATCGCCGAGGTGGTGAGGTTCATCGCCAGCAGACCGGCGATCGCGAAGTCCTTGTAACTGCCGCCGCCCGGGAGGACGACTCCAGACCCGAACACGAATACGAACAGCAGCGTGAACAGCACGGGCTGGACCGTGACGTCGGAGAGCTGGAGCGGCTCGCGTTTGATGTGCATGAGGTTGCGCCCGGTGAGCACGGCGACGTCGCGAAGCCGTTGCGACAGTCCGTGGGATCTGGGGGGTCTCGAGACCGGCCTGAGGGGACCGGGCGAGGCGGGAGCGGGTGTGAGCGGCGGAGATACCGTGGTGGAGCTCATCGGCGGGCGACCTCCAGGTTTGAGTCGGACGGTT
>Ga0302325_10014192_pt1 | contig 16962 bp, 9 predicted proteins | sample Palsa_T0_2_FD_201948 | JGI IMG/M metagenome (GOLD analysis project Ga0302325, IMG submission 201948) | Peat permafrost microbial communities from Stordalen Mire near Abisko, Sweden - Palsa_T0_2 | ecosystem: Environmental > Terrestrial > Soil > Palsa > Peat permafrost | place: Sweden: Abisko... | reverse complement strand
CGGTCGTGTTTCCAGCCCATCCTCGAACCCGCCGACGGATTGCTGATTTTGGATTGAATGCCGGCCAACTTTGCGTGCTCGATCCCCTGCCCTATGTTGATTTCCTGGGATTGCAATCGCGCGCGATGGTGGTCATTACGGATTCGGGCGGCATTCAGGAAGAAACTACTTACCTCGGCGTCCCTTGTCTGACGCTGCGTGAGAACACCGAGCGTCCGATTACGGTCTCTATGGGGACGAATGTGTTGGTGGGCCGCGATCCGGGAAAGCTTAGAACAGAGCTAGCACGAGTGCTTGGCGGGGAAGCAAAAAAAGGCGTGGTTCCGCCGCTCTGGGATGGACACGCTGGGGAACGCATCGCCGACGTTTTGGTTGGGCGCCCTGTGAACGTCCGAAAAGCCAGCTAGTTCGATGGCGAGCGATGGTTATCGCGTGTAGGGTGGCGGGGCTTTGCCCCCCCACCCTCAAAAAGTCGCCCCGCCATATCACTTCTCGAGGAGAATGTTCCCCAGCCACGGAACCGGTAATGCGCCCTGGTCCAAGGCGCGGTCGTGGAAATCCTCGAGCGTGAAATCCTTGCCTTTGACGGCTTCGTAGGAACGGCGTAAGCGCCACCATTCGCTCGTGCCGACATAATAAGTCGGTAACTGGGTCGAACTCAGCTTGGCGCGTTGTAGCTTTCCCTCGGCTTCGGCGCGGGTCTGGAAGGCGTCGTTCATCATGAACGACATGGCCTCGTCATCCGTCATGTTCATGGTCTGCATGCGGACGTCGAGGATGGTGTTGCCAACGGCCCGCAGCCAGACTTTCAGGTAGCTGATGCGATAACGGGGATCACTGTTGGCGAATCCTTGCTGCATCATAACCTGTGCGCCATACTCGGCCCAGCCTTCGACGTAGGCTCCGTTACCATAAAGGCTGCGGACGAGGCGGCGCGTTACAGGCTGAATTTCGTTGGCGTGCTCGGCCTGCACATAGTGGCCAGGCAGGGCCTCGTGCAGGGTGAGCCATTTCAGCACCCAGTTGTTGTACTCGCGCAACTTGGACTCGGCCTTGTCCTCGGGAGTCTTCGGATCGATGGGCGTGACCCAATACTGGGCCTCGGCATTCGGATCGAGCGGCGGAGCACCGTGGAAACCAGCCACCGAGTAGATGCCGCGCATGAACAGGGGCGTGGGGATCACCTTCAAGTTGTCGCGCGATTTCAGCGAGACAATTTTCTTGTCAACGATAAATTGCCGGATGCCCGCGATATCGTCTTTCACCGTCTGCATCAAGTCGTCGCGCTTCGGGTGATCGTCGGCAATCCTCTGCAGCACCTCACCAATGACTTTGTTCTCGCGCTCCTGCGGGCTGAGGCTCGCGTGGTCGTCATGATCGGGAAAATATTGTTTATGAAGGGGCAGCGCGATCTGGAGCATTTCGGCGCGCGTCTTCTTGAGTTCGTTCTCCGCCTCAGCCAGAACCTGGTCGGCAGTGACCGGGGTTTCCATGACCAAACGGAATTTTTCCGCGTAGAGTTCTTTGCCCAGACGCCATGTGCGGTTGGTCTTCCGCTTCGCCAGATCATCCTGAAGCCAGTGCGAAAAATTCTTGAGCGCTTCGATCGCCTGGGGCGCGGCCTGGTCGAACTGGGCTTTGAATTTCGATCCCGCGGGGATGGCCGCAGCAATCGTGTTCTGAATCAAATCGATGTTGCCATCGTTTTCCTCGATCGCGACCTTGATGAAAATGGGGTCGGCATCGACCAGTTCACCGCGCGCCTGGTCGAGGAAGCGCGGGGTCGCGGCCATGCGCGAGAGGATATGGCCGAGTCGGATATCCTTGGGCGCGTAGTCGTCGGTCAGCGGTTGAAAGAGCGCACTGCCCAGGAGTTCAACATAGACAGTGGGGTTGTGCTTGTAATTCTGAATGCGGTCAAATTCGAGCAGGTTGAGGGCAATCTGATCATCGATGAGCTGCCAGTCGGCGGCGTCTTCGATGCCGAGTGACGCCAGCGGGGCCTCTCGGCGGAAGCGCTCGCGCCATTCCGCAAAGACGCGGCGCTGTTCCGCCATTCCGGCGGCGCTCATGTCGTCGAGGAGCGCATCAAGGGCGACGGTTTTGCCCGTCTTCGGATCGACGTGCTGATGGTATCCGGCTTGGGAAGCGCTCGCCGGCGAAAGCGCCAGCGTCTCATGAATGAATTCTTCACTGAGCTTGGCGAATCTGGCGTTGGCCTCGTCGGAGGAGTTGGAAGTGTGCGCCGTGAGAGCGCTTGAGACCAGAAGACAGGCTACGACCGGGACGAATTGCATGGGGCTTGATTCTAGCAGGATGCAACTGGGCGATTCCAATCGTGTCGATCGACGATAGACTTATCCCGAGCCGGACCGCCTGGCCATAGCCGGTTCCGCCTCAATTGAGAACGGCGCCAGGATGGGTCGCTTCGCATCCCCGCAGTAGCCGAGTACAGCCGCTGCCGCACTGGCGTCCAAAAAACGAAAGCGCCCCGAACTTGGTTCAGTCCGGGACGCCCGTCGAACAGCCCTCCCCCGAAGTCTGCTCGATTCCCAAGATATGCTCTCTTCATCCATTCGTGAATGGCTCCGGCGTGCCATGCCGCGGCACAGAGGTAACCTGCTCTTGATCGGCCATTCCATGCACCTTGCCATGGAATCAACAGTTAGCCCGGTTCACAATAGCCAAGCGAAAAAAGGGGTTACAATCGTGATTTTGAAGGAGTTTCGCCCGCAATGGGGGCTCGCCATGAAACTTTCCGTCGTCATGCCCGTATACAACGAACGCGCCACGCTGCGTGAGGTGGTCGACAAGGTTCTTGCGGTTCCTTTGGCGATCGAACTGATCTGCGTGGATGATGGATCAGGGGATGGCTCGCGCGAGATCTTATCCCAACTGCAGTCCGAGCATCCGCAGATTCGGGTCATTCTGCAGCCCCAAAATATGGGAAAGGGAGCGGCGCTTCGGCGCGGCATTCACGAGGCCACGGGTGACTTTGTCATTATTCAGGACGCCGATCTGGAGTACGATCCAGCGGAGTATCCGCAGATGATCGAGCCCCTGGTTCAGGGCAAGGCCGATGTGGTCTTTGGCTCGCGATTTCTGGGAGGCGCGCCGCATCGCGTTTTGTATTTTTGGCATTCGATCGGCAACCGGGCTCTTACCCTGCTATCCAATTGCCTCACCAACATCAATCTTTCGGACATGGAAACCTGCTACAAGGTTTTTCGGCGGGAAGTGATTCAGTCCATCCCGATCGAGGAAAATCGCTTCGGGTTCGAGCCCGAGATCACGGTGAAGGTGGCACGGCGGAATCTGCGCATTTATGAAGTGGGAATCAGCTACTGGGGTCGTACCTATGAAGAGGGCAAGAAGATCGGATGGAAGGATGGCGTGCGAGCCTTCTATTGCCTGTTGAAGTACTCTCTCACGGAGCCGAAAACAAAAACTGCCAAGCAGGCAGTTCGCGCTCCGGACAGCTCGACCGTGGCGCAATGAAGCTCGCAAGATGGGGTTCGCAGGAACAGTTTTTGGCGTGAGTTTATTGGTGGCGCTTCCTCAGTCGTCCGTCGAGGGGATCTGCACCTTTATGTTCTAACCCCGAATCCTTGGGGGCGAGTGATGCACCAAAGTTCATCGGAGGATTCTTTTCTTTGGCCGGAGTGAGCGCAGCTGCGGTCTTTTTTCCCGCCGGTTGGGACGAGCCTTTTTGCGTTGTTGGAGACGACGGGAGCGGTTTGATGGCGTTATGATGCTCCAAGGCCTGCAAATCCCTGGCATTGGCAGCCGAAGCCGTCGTGACCGGGCCAGTACTCCTGCCGACGGACAAAGGCGCGCTCTGTTTCACTTTTTCGGAGGATGAAGGCTTCACCTTGACGAATGTGGCGCTCTGCTGCGCCAGACCGCTCCCACCGATTGCAATCCATGCGAAAGCGACCGCTAAAGAAAATCTCATTGTCATCATCCTATCCGATGCCCAACTGCCTTGGCGTTCAGGTCTACTAAACCCGCCGCACGCCCGCTGCCATCACAGTTCTCGTCATTTATTATCCTAAACCCCTACCCGCCAAGATGCACTCGATAGAAGGTAACAGGTTGATGGTTACAGCCGTGCTTTGGTTTAGCGGAGGGCACTCCCGGACGAAGTGGTTTGCGTCGAGGATGCTAGCTTGGGACGCATGCGAGCCAACTAAACACTTTAACTATACTACATAAAATATTGTAAGTAAAATACTTATATCTGTCTCATGGCTATGCTGCGCGAACGTGGGAGACGGGCTTTTCCTGTAGCAGGAGTTCTGTGGCCTGCACTCGGCGGTCGGAGTGGAACCAACGTTGCACTACATTGTCGCAGAGAAAGTTGGCTAATGAAAGCAGACTCATTCCCTGGTGGTGAACCATCCATGATCGAACCAGTTCGTATCTAGCCCCGCGGATTAGGGTGCGAGGGCTAGTGTAGTCGGCTGCTTCGTAGAATCCATAGGAACCGAACCATCCCATTGCGTCCATCTTGTGCAGATTCTCGAGCGCGGCTTGGCGATCCACATTCAACGCCAGAAATGTGGAGTACGGAGAAACTACCAGCGGGCCCGCCCCGCTTTTTCTGAGCGCGAGGCTCGGCACGCCGAAGGCTTCGTAGTGATAATCTCCCGCGTCATTGCGCTTGGAACAGGCAGATTCGGAAATGCCCCAGAGAATGCCCTTGCTGGCAGCATAGGCCTGTTGCGATCGCACGGCGGCCAGGCTGGCGCGATCGAGCAGTGTGTTGGGGTAGCTTCGCATCCATATCGAGGGCATGAGGTACTCGAACATTGTTCCTGTCCACGAGAGTAGAACGGGACGACCTTGATCGCTCGTGAAGGGCCGGTCTAGACGGAACCAGCAGTCCTGCGGGATATCTTCTTTGGCTATGGCTATGAAGACCGCGGTCCTTGGCTCGGTGGCCAGCAGGTTGTAACAGTAGGGTTGCAGCTCCTGGGACTGGGCGTCGAAGCCCACCGAGAGCAGCATACGTTGCTTATCGAGCAGGAAGGTGAAGTCCATGGCGTCGGCTAAACTGCCTGCCTGAAGGCCCATCTGGCGCAGGTCCTCGATCAGGCCGAGAACGTTCCGCCGGGCCTCGGAGAGCAAGGGCAGTAAACGCTCAGCTGCCGGGCCATGGCCATTTCGAACCGATGGGAGGAAGTGATTCAGACGCGCTTCGAGCTCAGAGATCAGATCGGGCAGTTGCTCGAGCGGTACTTCGTCGAAGAGGGCGACGGCATGGGCCGCGGGGCCGTTCGGCGCGCCGCCGGAGAGCTCGTTTCCCAAGGCCGCAAACTCGGGGAGGTTCCAGGGCATATACCCTTCGACGAGTTCGCGGATGCTTCGCACTCGCAGGTGCGCTTGCTTCGAGAACCATGCGATATCGGGAGAGCTGTCGGACTTCTGGGAAGATTTTTTGCCTTCGAGAAGTTCTTCCGGGAAATTCAGGACAGCGGTCAGCCAGTCGTCGCCCTGGAACTCTGTCTCGTAGCGTGAGAAGGTTCGCTTGGGCAGAGCGCGCAGTTCGACGAGGGCCGAGAGATGATCCAGCAGGCCACTAGCCAGCGATTTTGAAACGAGCGGCTTGTGCAGGCCTTCGAGGCAGCCTTGATGAAGCGTCCAGAGAGAGGCGAGCAGATTGCCGCTATCCACGGACGAGATAAAAAATGGCGGTTTCGCTTCGAGGGTACGGGTGTCATACCAGTTCAACAAGTGGCCGCGATACTTGCGCAGGCGGACTATGGTGCCTAGCGTCTTCTGCGTTAGCTCGACCACCTCGGGAACCGTCAAGTAACCAAACTCGTTGGCTACCTGCCTCGCGTTCAGAAGCAGACCTACGTTGGTGGGGGAAACGCTGGCGGCTATCTTTCGCGGTTCGTCTTCTATATTGTCGGGCACCAACCAGTTCTGCTCTTCGTTGGAAAACTCGGCAAAATATCGCCAGATATACAGTGCCGACTTGCGAAGCAGCCAGGAGTCGGCGCGCGTAATCTCCGGCGCGGTCTCGAGGGGAGACGCGTTGAGCCAGAGGGCGAAGCGCTTGCTGCACGCCCACAGAACAAGAATCGGACCGGCGGCTAGCAACGACGTGGGGCGTGCGAACCAGAGCAGCAAACCAAGGCCGATGGCAAGAACCGGCATCCAGTCGATATACCGGTCCACGGGCGTACGGCGCTCGCCGAGCTCGGCTTCGGCGGCCGTTTCCCATTCGAGCATGCGCTCGCGCGTCACCAGACGCCGGACCAGCGCGCGCACCACGGCGTCGAGCGATAACAGAGTCTGGTGAGCCAGCAGAGTCAGGGTCAACAGAACCGTAAAGTTGGTAGCGAAGAGATTGCTCAGCGCGGCACGCACATCGCGCAATTGGCGCGCCATGATTGCGCGGGTAAGGCCGAAAGCAAACTCCGCCCAGGCGGGAACGAACAAAAGACAAATCGTGGCTAGGGTCCAGAGAATCGGACGGTCCATCACCAGCCAGCTGAACAGAAGCAATGCAAACGTCGCCGGTTCGACCAGGCTGCGGCGCAGGTTGTCGAGAATCTTCCAGCGCGAAATCAGCGAGATCGGATTGGGAACGCGCGCACCCGACTCATCGGGGACCCGATCGGTCAGCCATTCAACGATTTGCCAGTCACCGCGAAGCCAGCGGTGTTTGCGCCGATTGTAGGCGCTGTAGTGCGAGGGATAGTCCTCGATCACGATGACGTCGGTGGTGAGGCCGGCTCGGGCGTAGGCACCTTCTATGAGATCGTGGCTGAGCAAGGAATTCCGTGGAAAACGGCGGTTCAGAACCTTAAACATGGTATCGACTTCGTAGATGCCCTTGCCGGCGAAGGTGCCCTCTCCGTAAAGATCTTGATAGACATCGGAGACGGCGCGCGTGTAGGGATCGAGACCGGTTTCACCGGCGAAGATGGCTGCCAGCCGGGAACGCGCCGTGCTTTGCACGCTGACGCCGACTCTTGGCTGCAAGATGCCGTAGCCCGCGACCACAATATTATTGACGGGATCAATGATCGCCTGATTCAGAGGATGCGCCATCGCACCCACCATGCGGTGCCCCGAACCTCGCGGCAGTTCGGTATCGGAATCGAGAGTGATTACGAAGCGGACGTTGGGCAGGATGGAAAAATCGCCCACCTTCACGGGAAAACTGTCGCTTTGTTCGCGCAGCAGTTGATTCAGGTCGAGCAGCTTGCCGCGCTTACGCTCCCAACCCATCCATCCTTTTTCGCGCGGGTTGTAGACGCGATGACGGTGAAGAAGGAAAAAAGAGCCTTCATTTTTTTCGGCGTAGCGCTGGTTCAATTCCTCAATCAGCTCAGAGCATAGATCGACTAGCGAACTGTCTTCCTTGCCTGGCTGATCCGAATCTGGCAGATCGGATACGAGCGCAAAGTGCATATTGCGATCGTGATTGCCAAGATAACGGACTTCAAGATCCTCTACCAGGCCACGCACCTGTTTTTCATTCAGCAGGAGAGTCGGAATCGCCACCAACGTGACGCAATCGTCGGGAATGCCTTCTGAGAAGTCGAGTTTGGGCAGGCTGGCGACGGGCAGCAGATTGGTGGTGATGTAATTCATCAACTGAACCGCCGCCTGGGAGGCGGGCAACAACAGAATCAGAATGGAGAACAGAACCAGCAGCGGCGAGGTGGTGGCAGGAGTCAACAGCCACACCGCTCCGGTAATGATGGCAAGAGTAAGGAATGCGATTCCGAAAAGAAGAAAATCGTCGGGATGCGTTCGCAGCCAGGTGCGGAGGCGTTCGCCAAAAGTGGGGTTGAAGCCAACCCTCTCGCAAAGAAGGGCCGTTCCTTCGGCAATCAGATAGTAGCCGATATGGCATTCCCGCAATCTGATGCGCGGGTCGATGGATTTTCTTGTGTTCGCCTCGCGCGCCAGGGCGAGCGCTTGCTCTGCCACTTCCAACTCGGAACGATCGGAACGCTGAGCGATTTTCGATACGCGTTCGCGATAGATGTTTCGGCTCTCGATGTCCATCGAGGCGTAAGCGCTTGCGGGATCCTTGCGCAACGTCTTGTCAAAGGGGATCAGCAACTCGAGGATGTCTTTCCAGGAAGCCTGGGTGACATCCTGCAGGGTACGGATGAATGTGGTAACCCGCTTTGGGGATTTGACGGTTTCGCCGTTTGCACGACCCCTGACGAGACGGATGCCTTGAGCCGCGATCTCTTCGAGCAATACGAGTTTCATCGCGGGTACAAGAGCGCCGATCTCACGATATTCGAGAGGCGTGGTCTCCTCAAAAGCGAGACAGAACGTGGAGAAGCTGGCATCGGAAAAAGTGCTGTCGGTGGTGGCGAAAAAAGCCTCGGCTATCGCCAGCACTCTGGGCAGGAGTTCGTCTTTCGTGGAGACAACGTGCGGAATATGCGAGAGAGAGCCGAGTTCATCCCTCACAGAGCGCGCCGAGGACGACAGTTGCTGCGCGTTATCGCGGAGCCAGAGCAGGTCTTCCCATTGGGACGAGCCGGGCGATTCGGGCGTCTCCGCGAACGCGGTATCCACACGCTGGAATATGAATTCGAAGTCGGCGGCCAGTTTCTGGCAACGGGTAGAGAATGTGTCGGACGCGGGGGTTCCGGGCAGCCAGCCTAGACGCGCGGCCAGCTCCAATGCAGGGGCGCGCATGACCTGAACGTCGGCCCCGTTTGCGGCGGAAGAGTGGCGCCGCTCTTCTTCCGCGATGATGCTGGCGATTTGGGTTTTGGGAACCATCTTACTTACACTGACTGTCAGTTCATTCTTCTATCATCGGCATCTGCGTGCCTTACCGGTAACTGGCGGCCTGCAATTCGAACATCTCCGCGTAGCGCCCGCCGAGATGCGTCAAGGCATCATGGTCTCCGTCTTCCGCGATGCGACCTTGTTCGAGCACTATAATTCTGTCGGCCATGCGCACGGTTGAAAATCGGTGCGAGATGAATAAGGCCATCTTTCCGGCCGTCAACTCGGCAAAACGCTGGAAGACTTCATACTCGCTGCGCGCGTCGAGCGCGGAAGTGGGCTCATCGAGGATCAGGACTTGCGCGTCGCGCAGATAGGCCCTGGCGAGCGCAACTTTTTGCCATTCGCCACCGGAGAGATCGACTCCGCCGTCAAAACGCCGGCCGAGCATCTGGTCGTAGCCGGAGGCAAGTTTTCCGACAACCTCGTTGGCCATGCTTTTTTGAGCCGACTGCTCGAGCAATTCGAGGTTATCCAGCAACTCGATGCGGCCGACCGCGATGTTTTCCCGCGCGGTCATCTCGTAACGCATGAAATCTTGAAAGATTACGCCGACTTCACGGTAAAGATCTTCGAGGTTATACTCGCGCAGATCGATGCCGTCGAGCAACACTTGCCCTTCGACCGGGTCGTAGAGGCGAGTCAGCAGCTTTACGATCGTCGTCTTCCCTTCTCCGTTTTCGCCGATCAAGGCTACCCGCTCGCCCGGGCGTAAATGGAGATTCAATTTGTTCAGCACCAGACGCGAGGATCCCGGATAGCGGAAGGAGACATCTCGAAATTCAAATCCTTGCCGGATCGGTCGCGGCGCTGGCAAGGCGTTGGGCTTCGACTGAATGGTGGCGCGCATCTCGAAAAACGCTATCAGGTCGGTAAGGAACAGGGCTTGATCGGCAATGGTTGAGAGCGTCGAAAAAGTCTGCTGCAGGTTCGAGCTCGCCTCTCGAATGGCGTTCGCGAGTAATGTCAGGGTGCCGAAACTGAAGACCCCGGTGACGGTCTTCCAAACGGCGAACACGTAGGCGGTGTAATAGCCAGCCGTGCCGATCGCGGAGAGGACCGAGCCCGTGACCACCTTCTTGCGGGCGAGGGCGACGTCTTCCTCGTAGACCTGAGTGGAAAGACGTTTGAATTTGGTGGTCAGAAAATCTTTCAGACCAAAGAGTTTCAGCTCCTTGGCGGCCTCTTTGCTGCCGCCTAGAATGCGCAGGTAATCGAGTTGGCGGCGAACCGGAGTCTGGCGAAAATTCTTGGCGTATCCGAGAAACGCAAAATGAGTCTCGCCTACGAAGGCTGGTATAACGCCTATGATCAGCAGCAGCAGGAGCCATGGCGAGAACACCATGATCGAAACGGACAAGGTAATCGTCGTAATGACCTGCTGGATGAGGCGTCCAATCGCCTGAATCATGTAGAGCCGGTCTGTCGCTTGAACTCGGGCTCGTTCCAGCCGGTCATAGAACACGGGATCTTCGTAGGCCATCAGATCAAGGCTGGCGGCGTGTTCCATGACCCGAACGCTGACGTGGTGCATATATCGGCCCGCGAGCACGGCGTCGAGGTAGTCGATCGCCCGGCTTAGCAGGCCGGTGGCGACAGCGATGGAAAACTCCGCGGCTACCAGCCACCATAGCCTTGCTCCGGCGGGCTGGTGGGTGGTGAGGATGCGGTAGATGCTATCGATAATGAGCTTGGAAACCCAGAACAGCGCGGGCGGAAGCAAAGACGCGACAACCCGGGCAATCAACCCGAGCACGACAATCGCGCGACCGGACTCCCAAACAAAACGCAGGACAGCGGGGACATTGCGAAGAGCTGCGAACCGCTCACGCCACCCGCTCCAGAATTCTGGTTTATCATTCATGACTGAATCCACATGCGCCCGGCGTCCGCGCGCTCACCCCTCGGTCTCCGAACCGGCGCGACCCAGACGTCAGTCCGAGAGGCGAAGGGTCCGAGTGACGGTGAAGCAATTCCGGACATGGCTAGGGAAGGGCCGCCTCATCTAATCTAAAACCATCGTTGGATGAAGGAATCGTACGTGCGGTTGGTCAGACGCGACGGAATACGCTGAACAGCTGTTCGATCAACTTTCGCGACATTTTCGCGATCGACCTGAATCCACCGGCTAGTACTTAACGAGTCCGGCTCGGGCCATTCCGCGCTGCGCTTCCGGCGACTTCATGAAGGTACTCCAGACGAAGCCGGTGCGCAGATTTTCAGCCATCAGCATCGTGATTCCCGTGTCAATTCCTATCACGTCGGAATCATACCAGTTCTTGAGGGGATTGAAGGCATTAACGAAGCCGTACTTGCTCCAGGCCGACGGGTAGCGGTTGCGGATCGTCTTCAAAACACGAAGGGTGGCTGCAGGCAGGAACGGCAATGACCCCCCGGCCGCACTCGAGACCACGGTGCCATCGATCGGTCCTGTGGCGGGTGGACCTCCCCAAGCCACGTAGCCGTACTCGGAGTCGGAGGCGGTGATTCCCCAGAGATCGTCGCTGTAATCCGGGAACTGCTTGCTTAGCTCCAGGCAGAAACGGCGATGGACTTCAGTGGCAATGACGGAATTTTGGAAGTAATCCGCATATTTGTCGCGCTTGCCGCGAAAATCGAACCAGGCCTGGGAATACTGATGGACGAAGAGCGGCGCAAACGACCCTATATACCGCATGCCGTCGTATTCAAAGATCAGGCGCTTCCAGGCGTTCCAGGTTTCGGGCGGCAGCGGATGGGCGGAAGAACCCATGCCGAGCAGATACATCATCATCAGTTCGCTGTAGTAATCCCACCGCGAGGGGAGAAAGCCGACTTCCGGGGTCCATCCGTGGGTCAGGAGAGACGTATCTTCGGAGAGCCAGCTCCAATCCACACGGTTGAGGATCAGATCCGCCAATTGCGCGACTGCGGCATGACGAAAGTGCTCGCGGACGGTAAGGACTCCGCAGAGCAGAATCGCCGTATCGACCGAAGAGACCTCCGAGTCGAACATGCGTTCGCCGGTTTCGGGATTGGCAAAATGATAGAAAAATCCGCGGTGGTTGGGCAGCTTTTTCCAGAGAAAACGAAGGGTGACGAGGACGCGCTCGAGCACAGCCGCGTTGCTGATAAAGCCACGCTTCTCTCCGATGCAGAGAGCGGTAAGACCGAAGCCCGTGGCGGCAATGCTCGATGCGATCCCCTGGTCGTCTTTGTGAACATTACAACGATCCTTCACCATGCCCGTCTTCGGGCTCGCCTGCTCCCAGAAAAAAAGGAAACTTGTCTGCTCCACATCGTTCAACAACTGATCCTCTTCCGGCGATAGGACGGGCATGCCGGAAGGGCTGACTGGCGGCGCAGCTGTTTGCGCCTCGGCGCAAATAGCCGAGAGCAGTTCGGCGCAAGGCAGGCACAGGCTCGTCCCAAGGACCTGGCGCAGAAGCTGGCGGCGTGATAGGAAATTAAGGTTGGGGTCGGTCATGAGTTCGACTTTGCGATTGCGTTTCCATGTATCGTCACAGGATGGATCGCCGCTGGTTGGAACGCCTCCAGCAGCATGGTCTGAAGTTTGACTCTCGCAATTCGAATCGTCGCATTTTGGATCATCCTACTTTTGCTCATGCATTGGAAGATGACGGAATACAACTCGACACCAGTTGCCAATACACGACAGGTCCATTATTTATTTTTGCATTTGCTGCTTCTGTGTTTACGATACACATTTAAGGATGCAGAGAGAATATAGGCCGTTGCTGAATTTGGTGGAAACGTTGCAATTGAAACCATCATCCTATAGATAACACTGATGATAAGAGCATGACTCGAGCGCACAAGATTGAGGCCTGGATCGCTTTGGCGGTGGCGGTAGCGCTCACCGCGAGCACGCTCGCTCTCGTGCAATGGCAGCGGCAAAAGCCGATTGCGCTCCGGGGAGCGGTGATGGTGGAGGATTCGGACCCCCGAAAACAGCTGCCGATTGCAGGAGTTGAAGTCTCGGCTGGCGATCTTTCCGAGTCGAAGGCAACCTCGAATTCTTCGGGATTCTTTTATCTGAAGCTGCGCAAACCCATTCGCAAGGGCCACGCTCTGGTTCTGGAATTTACCGAGGCGAATTACGAGCCGCTGGTTTTGCACGATGTGGTCAGCAGCCAGCTGTACGTTGTTCATCTCGTTCCCGTCGCGCACAAGCCGACACCGGCGAATCAACCGGTGGTTAAAGTGAGCAACGTACGGGTGAGATATACGGTCAAGGCCATGACCGCGGTAAATGTGGGAAGTGCGGTCAAAACTTTCGAGGTTGAGAACAAGGGCAATGTGCCTTGCAAGGGCCAGCATATCTGCTCGCCGGACGGCAGATGGAAGGCCACGGACGGGTCAGGATCTTTGGACGCGGGTGCGGGAAACGAATTTCGAGACGCGCGCGCCTCCTGCATTGCCGGGCCTTGTCCCTTCACAAGAATTGAGGACGACCACTTCTCGGACGGCGGCCAGGTCATCACAGTCACGGCTCGGGATTGGTCCGACACCGCAACTTTTCTGTTGGAGGCCGAAGTCTTTCGCCCCATGGAGACGCAGGCGGAACGCTGGTCCTATCCGGTCATATTCGGAGAAGGACTCTCTTTCACCCTGCCCTCAGCGGCGGAGAGTGTGAGCATCGAGGCGGACGTCAACGGTCAGACCATCATTTTTCCGTTGGGGCCTTCACTTTTCTTGAGTTGGGCCGGCTGCGATGCCAGAATCAATCCTGACAAGGCGCGGGTTTACCGCTGCGCGCCTAGATCCGGGTTTACGTTTCAGTAAAGTCCGAAAATTGCACCGCGCCAGTTCAATGAAGATTTGGATAGCGAATGCTGGACACAGAATCGCGGTCGATGCCCCTCGAGATTCTGCGGCCTATGCCACGGATTGCTCGTCCGGCGTGGAGTGGGATGACGGCATTTGCACCTGGATGATGTCGTTCTTGACGGCATAGACAACGAGATCGCGGATCGAGTGGATATCGAGTTTGCGCATGATGTTGCTGCGATGCGTCTCCGCCGTCTTCGTGCTCAGGTTCAGAAGACTGGCTACTTCCTTGGAACTCTTCCCTTCCGCCAGAAGCTGAATCACTTCGAATTCGCGCCGAGTCAGCTTGGGCAACCGCGGAGTCTCGTCGCGCGAGGTGTTGATGCCTTTATCGAGAAAGCCCGCCAGCACCATGTCATTCACCCGGGACGTAAAGAACATGCGGTTGTTTTGCACCGCCTCGACCGCCGAGACCAAGTCGCGCGCGGCATCGGATTTCAAAACAAAGCCGCGGGCGCCCGCATCGAGAGCCTCGCGTATCACCTGGTCCGAATCGGTGATAGTAAGAACGATCGTCTTCTGCTGAGGGTTCTGCTGTGCCAGTTGGCGGGTCGCTGCCAAACCGTTGAGGATCGGCATACCGACATCCAGAATCACGACATCCGGTTTCAACTGCCTGGCCATTTCGACAGCTTGACGGCCGTCTTTGGCTTCGCCGCACACCTCCCAGCCTTCGTGCGACTGCAAAAGCGAGGCCAGCCCGCGTCGTACAACTTCGTGGTCATCAGCGATCAAGATACGCAACTTCATGGCTCACCTCCGTGAGGGGATGCTAGAACCGCCAAGTTCGTACAATCGAGTTCGCACAACCAGGCTCTCAATTAACTGCCCAGCGGGGAAATACGTCTCGGACCCCGTTGGCTTTGATTCAACACCGTTCAGCCTGCAATTTCAAGACAATGCACAACCAACGGCAGATCATTCCGCTGCTACCTGTTGGAGTGCTCACACTTGGCCTCCGGACAAGAATTGGGCACAGGTTGACATGAAACGAAATTAGCGTCCTATTTTAGCTCTTGAAGTATTTCCCCGAAAATACCCGGAATCCTGTAGTGCGGGGATAGATCATAGATCACAGATCAGGGATAATAACCCCACCCCGTGCCGTGTGGCGATGCCGGCAAGGCGCCCCCACCTGAAATAGGACCTTACGTTTCCCCGAACCCTGACTCCTACATGGAATCCCCGCGACAAGTACACATTCGCAGGGATTTTTTCAGTCTGGCTAAGGTCGCTAAGCTGCAATAGGTGAATTTCTTCTTGTCGTTTGTACCCAATTGCATTTTTGTGCATTGACCGTAGACTAGTCTGGTCGCTATTAGGATGTTTGCTTGCGTCCGTGATTTCTAACTTAACGATCGGAAGGAGCATTGAGAGCGACAGCCAATGCGCGCATCCGGCTTGCGAACGCCGGGCCACAGAAGACGGTAAATGCTGTAGCCTCCTTTAAAAGTAAAGATCATGCCGATCGAGCAGAAATCACGTGCCAGTGCGGACACGCCCGCTCTGCAGTTCAGAGCCAGCCCGCACTCCGGCTGGTGTTGCATAACGGACCAGGCGTTGGCGTCTAGTAGCACGAAGTAGTGAAAATAATTTGGAGAGCATTCCCTTTCAGTCTCGACTCTCAATCCACGAAACCCGCAGGAGTAGAGCAACACCGGGCAAACGAGGGATGATGAGCCAGAGGAATCACCATGTACATCCGTTTCATTCGCACGCTGTTGTTCGCGTTCGTGGCCGGACTTGTTGTGCTGTGTATGTCGGCGACATCGTTCGGAGCAATCGGTATCGCGGTTTCGTTTGGGCCACCTCCCTTGCCGGTCTATGAGCAGCCCCTGTGCCCCGGGGACGGCTACCTTTGGACGCCCGGTTATTGGGCTTGGGGAGACGATTTCGATGACTATTACTGGGTGCCGGGAACCTGGGTGCTGGCCCCCGAAGTCGGTTTCTTCTGGACCCCTGGATACTGGGGATGGGGAGACGGCGGTTTCCTGTGGTATGACGGGTATTGGGGACCGCAAATTGGATTTTATGGCGGGATCAATTACGGATTTGGCTATTTCGGCGTGGGATTTCTGGGCGGACACTGGGAGGGCGGACACTTCTTTTACAACCAGGCTGTGAGCAATGTGAACATCACCAACATTCACAATGTCTACAACACGAGGGTCAACGTGACGAATGTCAGCCACGTCAGCTATAACGGCGGCGAGGGCGGCATTACGGCGCGTCCGACGGCTGAAGAAGAGGCGGCGGCGCACGACAGACATGTGGGACCAGTGGCCGCGCAAGTCCAGCACGCGCAGGCGGCCCATACCGACCCGCAGCAGCGCGCCTCCGTCAACCGCGGCAAACCAGGCGTCGCAGCTACGGCCAGGCCTGGTGATTTCAAAGATCGCGGCGCGGTAGCAGCCCGAGAAGCAGGAGGCAGTTACACACCTCCGGCGAATCGCGGCGGAAACGCAGCGCGTGCAGGGGGCACGCCGGGCCACGTGCGCGAGCTTCCACCAGCGGAAAAACCAGCTGCGCCAAATACCGGTGACGCGAAGCGGGACAAGCAGTATCAGAAGCAACAGGACAAGCTCTACGCCCAGCAAGGCAAAGAACGGCAAAAGGTTGCCCAACAGCAGGAGAAAGAAGACCAAAGAGCCGCGAAACAGAACGACGCGGCAAGGCAACAGGTAGAGCAGCGCCACCAGCAGCAGACCCAGCAGCTGCAGCAGAAGCACCAGCAGCAGCAACAGGAGATGCAGGACAGAATGGCAGCGCCAAGGGGCGGCGGTAAACCTCCGCGCTAGCGGAGGCCGGTTTGAATCGGCGGCACCTTCCACGATCCTATAGTTTCTGAACCTGGAAGGTGCCCGCCACCACTTGGCTTCTCATTTCTCATGATGCGCGATTGACATGGGAGAAAAGAAGCGTCTGAAGAAGCGATTCTTGAGGTTGGCTGGCGTGCGTTCGGTTCGGCTTCTTGCCTGACTTGTCTTTGAGATCCGGCGGACGGAATGCGTGAGTGTCTTGACGGCCGTTCCGCTTCAGACACATCCGAGACAGGGAAACGGCAAAAACCTGTGCCGCATCTCCAGCCCGCCTTGACTTCGCAGCAGGCTAACGCGGCACAGTCGTTTCTTACATCAGGTGTATGGTTTAGATTGTCAAGCTTGGATGAGTACCCAGGTTCACGTCCTCTCCACGGAAGATGCGTGATCAAGAGATTGAGAAAAAAATTGAGAAAAAGGAAAAAAAAGGATACAAGCCTCTTTCTCATGCTCTACACGAATCGACCTATGGCATTACCCGCCGATTCTCGTTAGAATCGCGTTATCAGAGTCGTTTACAAAAACAAACAAAAGC
>Ga0302325_10014191_pt1 | contig 16962 bp, 11 predicted proteins | sample Palsa_T0_2_FD_201948 | JGI IMG/M metagenome (GOLD analysis project Ga0302325, IMG submission 201948) | Peat permafrost microbial communities from Stordalen Mire near Abisko, Sweden - Palsa_T0_2 | ecosystem: Environmental > Terrestrial > Soil > Palsa > Peat permafrost | place: Sweden: Abisko... | reverse complement strand
GCGTCTTCCAGTTGGCGAATTCCATCTTCGTTCCAGGTGCAAAAAAGAGCGAAAAGCGCCCACCCTCCGGCCCCAACCAGAGCCGGTCCTCGCCCCCATACGCATTCATGTGCGGATCAGCAGGACCGTCGAAGGCCTTGTAATGAACCCAGCCAAAGCTGCGCCCGTCATCGCCGGCAGCAGTCGACGTAAACACCTTGCCCTGAAAGCGCGGCGAGACGATGACTTTTGCATCGCCATTTTTCAGCACGACCACGCTGTCGTGCCCCTGCAGAAATTGCAGGTCATACCCGAAACTGCCTGGTTGAAAAGCCACTTTACCCGCCGGGCTAGTGCAGGAATAAACCAGGCTACTCGCCAGCAATAAAGGCAGCAATCGTTTTCGCATAATAATCATTTTATTTCAATGCCTTATTCTTTGTGCTACAGGCGCCAGCTCGGGTAGATCGCTCTCCGGGCGATCCAAATAGAAATACGCCGTCGCCGCAAAGTCATCCGAACGATAGAAATTGAGCCAGTCCTTTTCATCCCCCCCGCCCAAGCCGCCTTTCCCGCGACCGTCGAACGCGCCCCTGAAACCTGACGCGCCTGATGCGGAGACTAGCCGTAACGCAACGCCTTTGATTTCCAAGGCTAGCACCTCCCGTCTGAAAAAACCACCGATCTGCTGGATCGTCACTTTACAGGCCGATTGAAAGTAGATCGGATCGGGTATATGAAACCGATAAAACGCATATTTCCTGGCAGCGCCTTCGGCTAGGAGGCATCCCTGAAATTGGTTGGCAAAAGCCCCCGTTGACCAGCCGGTACCGATATAGTCCTCCGAGCCAGTCCCAACAATAGTGGGATACTTGCCGTCACCATCGAGCCAGCATTTGAATTCGCCTTCGCCCCACCACGTCCCGCCATAAACCGAATCGACGTTCAATCCGACGCTGACGCCAAGAAACCGGCCTCTCCCTTTCACTTCCGGCAACAGGATAGCGTCGCTGCCAATAGCAGCATGATTGGTCCGCGTCCAGCAGGCATGGAAATATAAGGCAGCGGTGTCCGGCCGATCCTTCACCAAAAAATCGACATCAAAAAACAGCAGCTCCAGATCTTTGCCGCTTTCATTTGTCAATACAATTCTGGCGCCCTTCTTGAAGGGCATCGGGATCGTACAGTTGAAGCTTCGTCCTTCCGGGTCAGAAAAGAGCGCCGATTGAAAAGCAACCGGCTGCAAAGCCGCGCAAAAAAAATCTCCGAATGGAACGTCCACCGCGGCTTTGGCCGATCCGTCCCAGTACATCCGCAACCTCAAAGATCGCAACATGTCAGCGCTTCTGTCCGATACAGTGCACCAGATCCTGTCAATCATCCCGGGCTCCTTGATATCGAGTAGGCTGATGCTGCTGCCCGCCTTCAGGTTGGTAAAGGCACTGCCTTTTGCTCCGTTATTCGTCATCCCGCCTTTGCCTTTCAACCCATTCAGGTTCTCCATGCTGCTTACCCTGGACCTTACTCCCGCAGGCATTTGATAGAGCTGCTGCGCGTAAAGCGGCCGAACCAAGCAAAAGAAGACCGCGAAAAGTATTCCGTATCTCATACGTGATCAATTAACTTCTAACAGATCCTTCGAAGGCAATTTTGGAAACGCACCATGCGGCTCGGTCTGATACCAAAACACCGTAGACGAGATATCATCCTGCAAAGGCAGGTACCGCCCGCCATCGCGCCAACCAAGCGCCTGGATGGTCACTTTCAACCCCTTGTCGAACCTAACAGGATCGGTGATATGCCAGCGGTACAGACCAAAGCGTTGCGCCATACTGTAGTGACCATCGCCGCCGATTACCTGTGCCAGGCCGGTATAAGGCGTACTAAAAGGCGTATAACGAGACTCCTCGACACCCGCCGCATTCTTCGTTTGCGTGTCAAAGTCATAGCTGCCGCAGAAATAATCTTCGGTGCCCGTTCCGCAGATCGTGGGAAACTCGCCATCCCCATCCATAAAGAACTTGATCTCCCCTTCGCCCCACCATCCATTGTTATGCACGCCCCAGGCCAGATAAGTCCCTACATACTGCCCCTTCCCGCGAACGCTATCCAGCAGGGTGACAACCCCCTTATATGGCAGGGGATTAACCCGCCGGAATTGCGCATGAAAATAAGCGGCGTCACTTGGTATCTCCGTGAGGATATAGTCGACCTGGTAGTAGAGTGTCATCGGCTTGGAGTCGATGTTCTCCAACGTTATACGGCATTTATGACGAAACGGCATCGGCCAGTAACAATTAAAGGCGCTGCCGGGATTCACACAGACGGCCAGGCTCTGTATCGGTGCATATTGTCCCCAACCCATCCCAAAGAAATCGCCGACCGGGGTCTCCACCGAAGGCGTCGTCTCGTCGTCCCAGTAAAATCGAAGGATGGACCAGCGCCAGTTGCCCGTCGGCGTCATCCAGATATGCTGGATCGACCCCGACCCATCTATCTCGGCGATGGTGAAAGTCTGCCCTGCCTTGATATCCACGCTGGGGCTGACCTTCCACCCGACACCCAGTTCACGAGAGGCGCCGGAACCAGTCCCGGTGGTTGCCTTCCCACCACCGCCCTTAGCGCCATCGAAATTCTCGGGACTGATGCTCCGGGTCTTTGCCGGCGAGAGCTGGTAGAGATTGCTGAGGTTGGACCCGACGCCATTGAAGGGAGTTTGGGCGTCCAAGATGCCGGCAACAAGAACCGCCAACACGAACAAGGCAAACAATTTCATGCAGAAGAATTTAGTGATCATCTAAGATAACTAATTACATTTGAATTTATTATCGAATTAGTTAAGGCTAATTATCTAACATTACCACCTTCAACCTATCTAATCGGGAAATATGACACAGCAACATCCAAACCTTCTTTTGATCAATACCTTTTTTCAGGCTTACGCCAACAATGACCTTGAAGCGATCAGGCAGATTTTAGATCCGGACATCCAATGGGTCATTCCCGGTCGGCATCCCTTAAGCGGCACAAAAGTTGGCGTGGAGGAAGTGTTGAATTATTTCAGACAACTAAGTGTCTTTTCATTTCATGCACGCCCAATCGTAATGGGTTTTAATGATGAATACGTTATAGATTGTCACATCAACTGGAGTAACCAGGAAGGCGGTGAAAATATTGAACGTATGTCATGCCTGCTGTGGAAGTTTAGCAATGGGAAAATTATAAAAGTCTATAATTTCCCTGAAGATCAACATGCCATCGACGAATTCTTCAACAAAGCAGGAGTGGAAGCGCAATGAGCGGACTTATATGCAGCCATCACCTATTCCCTGCTTGATCGCGCCACGCTTTTGGCCAAATCAAAGAAGTCCATTTGTTCCGATTCCCAATCCCTGCGGTTTTAACTCAGAAACCGTGTGTATTTTTCCGGCCTGATGCTTGCTCCGGTTTGGTAGCCAACCTTTCCTGATAATACTATGAATCGAAGAGACGCACAACTAATCCTGGAGATCAGAGACTACCTGGATGAGAATTTATACGAAGACCATTCGATCCAGGCGCTCTGCCAGAAATTTATGATAAACCGGGAAAAACTGCAGGCCGGTTTTCACGAGTTGCTACACGCAACCGTCCACGCGTATATTGTGATGCAACGGATCGAACGGGCTGCCCAGCGCCTCCTGGAGTCAGATGATTCCATTAAGGCAATTGCCCTGGAGAGCGGGTACAAAAAACAGCGGAGCTTCAACAAATCCTTCAAAGCCCACTACCACCTCACCCCCGCTGCCTACCGTCGCCTGCACCAGCAGCGCCGGGAAGGCACAAACTAAACGTTCGCCCTCATATTCTCAGCCGTTCGGACACTAATTTAAGCTTTCAGTAAACCATCAATATTGTTTTAGATCATACGCCCATCGTAACTTGCATACAGTTTATTTGATCATCTATTCTCTGTCCCATCAGCCTGAAAAGGCTTATCCGGCTAATCCAGCTTATTAAACTCCTCTACGTATTTACAACGTTGTCCATCGCCTGACAGCATTCCTATGCCTGAAAGCGTTCTTGTTGGTGAAAGCCGACCAGGGATCCTGTACATCCAAAAAATCTATTCATATGCCGCAAACCTTCCATTATTTAGAACCACAAATTTCCGCCCATCTTTTATCCGATATACAGGTAGATACAGTCGGGGAACTCCCCCTTTGCCCGCGATGGCAACGGCGTATCAGACAAGCCATCGACTATATCCATGATCACTATCATGACCATATTTCCCAGGAAAGCCTGTCCATCGAGGCAAATCTCAGCGTTCCCAAGCTGCAGGCAGGACTAAAACAACTGACGGGGCATACGCTCTATGCCTACCATGAGCAGGTGAAGATCAAAGCCGCCAGGTCCTTACTCGAATCCTCCGACCTGCCCCTCAGGGTAATCGCTAACAAAGCCGGCTTCAAGACCCACAGCCACTTCGGCGAAGTGTTCAAACGCATCACCGGTGTAACGCCTTCGGCATATAGGAACCAGCATGGGCAATAGCGTAAAACGATTAGCCAACACTAAAATAGTTGGATGGGGAAAAGGATTGTCATATTGATTATTGGAGTCCTTTACCTGGCTCAATCGAGGGCTCAATCCCGCCTCCTCGTCCGCGGAACCATACAGGACAGTTCCAGCGCACCGCTATCCAAGGCAACGATACGGTTATGGAAGGGAAGTGATACCGTTTTGTTGCTGTCCGGGACTACTGGTCAATTCGCGGTTTCCATGCCGCAAGGCAATGGAGAATGGTATATCCTGGTGACCATGCAGGGGTTTCACGCTTACCACGCCAATTTTCCTATACCTGAAAACACAAAAGTTCTTACCCTACCCCCTATCCTCCTCCGGGCCGAATACCTGGAACTTCAGGCGGTGATCGTCCACCAGGAACGGCCACTGACGATAAAAGTAGATACGCTGGAATATCACGCAGGGGCTTATGCCATGCGGGAAGGCTCCATGTTGGCGGACTTGTTAAAGAAGCTGCCGGGGATCAGGCTGGACCCGGACAGTAGTGTTTACGTCATGGGCAAGAAGATCGGCAAAGTGTTGTTGGACGGAAAGCCATTCTTTTCCGGCGACGTTAACAATGCCATCCGCAATTTACCCTACGACATCATCGACAGGATAGAGATCATCGATGATTATGGCGACCAGGCCCGGCTGACCGGCGTGAAGACGGGTGAGCCAGATAAAGTGATGAATGTGGTACTTAGACAAGATAGGCGCAATGGTCAATTCGGTTCGTTGGATGGCGGACCCGGCGGCCAGGGGCAATATACCGCTATCGCAACGGCTAATGCCTTTGCCGGCGACAGGAAGTTTTCCCTGGTCGGCGGTTTCACCAATACGAACCCCTTTGGGCAGGAGCGTGTGAGGGTACTAAACCTCAACTATGCCGATAATTGGGGCCCGGCCTGGTCAGGATCAGGAGACGCAAGCCTTTCCGGCAACAGCCATTTGTTCCAAAATGCCATGTTGCAGGACAGTTATTTTTCCCAGGGCTATACCCATCTTATTCAAAATAATACGACGCAGGGAACAAACCAACAACAGCAATTGAACTACGAATGGCTCTATGCCCCAAGCCCGAAGACCAAACTTCGTATCGATGCCTCCTTTCGCAACCAAACTTCCAGGGAAACCAGCAATATCAATCTTTCTTCGTCGGAACTGGACAGTGGTTTTAACAAAGCCTCGCGGTCAATGACGACCAATCAATTGACAAACCACAACAGCAATGCGGAATCGAAGTTGTATTTCGAATCGATCTCGCCGCATTCCGGGCAGCGGTTTAGCGCGGATGCCGATATCAAATATGCAGGAGTCTTGCAAGCCGGCGATAACCTGACTACGACGCAGACCCAGACAGATAGCTTTTCCGGGCCGAGCATCCAGCATTACCGGCTCAATGACGCGGACTACAAGTGGGACATAACCGCCAATCTCCATTATTACCTACCCTTAGGAACGAAAAGCCTTTGGGAAACCGGTTATGGCTTCCATCAGACCCTCGATCATAGCAACAGGGCCTGGCAACAGCCCGATACCATCGGAAAGAATTGGCAAACGGTGGATTCACTCAGCAACGACTATGACTTCCGGACAATTGTCCAGGATCTGCGAACTGCCTATTCCCGGCACGGCGATAAAACGGACCTCGACCTGGCCCTGATTGCGGAACCCGGCGGATTAAGTGGAATATCTTCAGGGAAAGAAAACAACCAGCCTTACCATTATTTCAACCTGCTTCCTATGGGGTCCTTTAGCTATTCCTTGAGCCGAGCGCAAAAGATCCGCCTGGGTTACGACAATAGTGTCACTGTTCCTACCCTTCAACAGGTGCAACCCGTGACGGATCTCAGCAATCCCCAGTATCCCGTAACAGGCAATCCCGGTCTGAAGCCGGCAATAAACCGAACAATAAACCTGAATTACGAGCTGAATTCCCTGGAGCCAACCAACTATCACGGGTTGGGTATCGGTATCGGTTATACAACAATCGAGGACCAGGTGATCCCGAATATTGTCCATCCCAAAGATACCGGCGTCATAATTCAGCAAACCTATTTCGAAAACGTCAACAGCAACAATATCCTGAAACTGGATTGGAGAATGGACCTACCCGCACTATTCCAAAAACAATTGAAAATTTCCTATTGGGGAGCATTGAGCGCGGTCCATGGCATTTCAATGACGGACAATTTGCCGTTGGTAACCAATACCGGGACGCTCAGCCAGAACCTGAATCTCCAATATACCATCACCGATCGGCTCGAAGCAAATGTTTATGCGATATACAATCATAGCCTTACGCGTTACTCCTCAAACATCAATCCCTCTTTGTCCGCATCTTCCTTCATATGGGGTATGAACAATCGGCATTATTTCTTCCGCAACTGGGCATTGCGCTATGAATTCATGCAGACCTTTACGAGCGGGCTCAGCCAGGGGCTCTCCAGGGGCCCCACGATTTTGAATGTCCATGTAGAACGTTCCTTCCTTAAAAAAAGACAACTGACCTGCAGCCTATCCGGCATCAATTTATTCAATGAAAATGCAGGTGTCACTCAAACTGTTACCCCTAACCCCACTACCATCACGCAAAACCGCGCAGGCTTTGTCGCACGCAACGTGCTGTTCACCGTTCAATGGAAGTTCGAAAGATTTCCCAGGAAGAAACTGTGAATTCTATAACAAACATTTACTAATCCGATAGGAATGGGCTTGATCCCGATATGCAGACAGGGTAATTTGCATACACATTATTCCTCCAGCTATGACTAAAAAAGCCATCATCGTAGGAGCCGGCCCAGCCGGCCTGACCGCAGCCTACGAACTCCTACAAAGAACCGATATCATCCCGATCATCCTCGAGAAGAGCGGGGACATCGGGGGTATTTCCAAGACTGTCAATTATAAAGGTAACCGCATGGATATTGGCGGTCACCGGTTCTTTTCCAAGTCGGACCGGGTGATGCAATGGTGGTTGAATATCATGCCCGTTCAGCCGCAGGAAGAAAAAAGCCTCACCATTACTTATCAAAGGCGGCACAAGACGATCAAGACAGAAGATACATTTCCCAAATTCAGTGACCGGGAATCGTCTGATAAGGTAATGCTGGTCAGGAAGCGGCTATCGAGGATCTATTTCCTACGGAAGTTCTTCAGTTATCCCATCCAGCTTTCGCTGGATACCCTCAAAAAGTTGGGGTTGGGCCGCACGGTAGGCATTCTTCTATCTTATCTGAAGGCGCGGTTGTTTCCGCGGAAATCGGAAAAAACATTGGAGGATTTTTTCATCAACCGGTTTGGTGATAAACTTTACCGCCTCTTTTTCAAGGACTATACAGAGAAGGTCTGGGGCGTGTCCTGTACGAAGATCTCCGCCGAGTGGGGCGCACAGCGGATCAAGGGCATCTCCATCGGTAAGGCGATTGCGCACGCGGCCAGATCCCTCTATCCTGCCAAAAGGTCGAGATCAACAGATATCGGTCAAAAGGGCACCGAGACCAGCCTTATCGAAAAATTCCTGTATCCCAAATACGGGCCGGGCCAACTCTGGGAAGAAGTGGCCAGGCAGGTGCAGGAACGGGGAGGGCAGATCCTGATGAACCAGGACGTCAAATCTATTCTGTCAAAGGGCGATAGCATCACGGCAATCGAGGCGGTAAACTCCGAGACCGGTGCAATCACTCTCCTTGAAGGTGACTATTACTTTTCCACCATGCCCGTACAGGAACTCATTGCCGGCATGGGGAGCGCCGTTCCCGCCCCGGTCCAGGAAGTCGCCGCGGGCCTGCAATACAGGGATTTTATCACGGTCGGCGTACTCCTTCGTAAAATGCCACCGCCGGATGAGAAGCCAGGCAAGACCGCCAACAAGATCCTCCCGGATACCTGGATCTACATCCAGGAGCGGGACGTCAAAGTAGGCCGGCTTCAAATTTTCAACAACTGGAGTCCCTATATGGTCAAAGACCCGGATACAGTATGGGTAGGCATGGAATATTTCTGCAATGAAGGCGACGCATTCTGGAGCATGAGTGATGAGGAGATAAAAGCCACCGCTATATTGGAATTGACTAAAATGCATCTGGGAACTGTGGAAGACCTGCTGGACAGCACCGTACTGCGGGTCGAAAAGACCTATCCGGCGTACTTCGGCACCTATAACCGCTTTGGGGAAATCAGAGACTTTACAGACCAATTCGCGAACCTCTTCCTGGTAGGTCGCAACGGCATGCACAAGTACAACAACTCGGACCACTCCATGCTTACGGCAATGGTGTCCGTCGATAATATAGCGGCAGGAATTACTACCAAGGCGAATATCTGGTCGATCAATACAGAGCAGGAGTATCATGAGGAAAAATCTGGCCCCAGCAACTCAAAAAAAACACCCTCCTCGGTAAGACCAGAAGTGATAAGACAACCCAAACCGGCTCTCATTTTACAGCCATCAATGCAATCCTTCAAATCATTCTTGTTCCAAACCAAAAAAACAAAGCAATATCTTTATTTCGCATTGATTGCATGCGTTCTTCAGTTCCTGTTCTTCAAACACCTTTACCCTCAGGTTGGCCTTATTAACGGGGATTCTTATGCCTACCTCGAGACTGCTTATTGGAACTTGGATATAAATACTTACCCGACTGGGTATTCCAAATTTCTCAGGATCGTGAGCGCTTTTAGCAGATCTGATACAGTGCTGGTAGCAACGCAATACCTTTTGTTACAAATAAGCTCACTTTTTCTGCTATTTAGCTTCTTCTATTTTTATAAGCCCGGTAAACTTGTACAGATCATACTGCTTCTGTTTTTCGTATTCAATCCTTTCTTTTTATATCTAAGCAACTACATATTGAGCGACGCCCTTTTCATCCCTTTGAGCCTAACCTGGTTTTCTTTACTAATTTGGGTGCTTCATCGGCCGGACACCAAAATACTAGTCGCCCAGGCCTTGATACTCTTCCTGGCATTTACAGTCCGTTATAACGCCCTGTTTTATCCTGCAATTAGTGCGATCGCCATCCTCTTAACTAAAAGGTCCTTGTGGGTCAAAACAGCCGGCATTGCAGGAAGCATCTTATTAATAGGGCTCTTTATTGCATTCACGAGCAATAAATACAAAACGCTTTCCGGCGTTCGGGAATTCACCCCCTTCACCGGATGGCAATTAGCCAACAATGCAATGTATGCATACAGATACGTCGACGGCACAGCCAGAAAACCCGTCCCAACCCGCTTCCAGCACCTGGACGGAATGGTGAGAAATTACTTTGATACCACAAGGGACTTAGTCAAACACCCCGAGTCACAATTGGTCGCGAGTACAGTCTATATGTGGGACCCCAGTTCTCCCTTACAAAAGTATATGCAGCTTAAATTTCACCATGACACCTTGGTTTCGCCCCTGCAACGGTGGGCAACTGTGGCTCCTTTATTTGCCGACTACGGAAATTGGGTAATGCGCGCATATCCAAGACAATATTTCAAGTACTATTTGATACCTAACGCGCTAAAATACTATACTCCGCCCATAGAGTTTCTTGATACATACAACATGGGCATAGATAGCGTTTCAAGCTTCGCGAAAACCTGGTTCAATTGGAAGTCGGGTAAGGTAAAGACCCTGGAAAAAGACTTCAACGTAGGTGCATTGAATTTCTATCCAGTCCTGGTGGGGTCACTAAATGTCTTGTTTATGATAAGTGTTATAAGCTTCCTGGTATTGAAAGGATTGAAGAGTCTAAAAGCAGAAGGCAAGATCATTTGGCTTGCTATGGGCCTATGGATATTCAACTTCTGTTTCAGTATTTTTGCCTCACCCATTGCCTTAAGGTTTCAAGTCTTTCCCTTTCTTGTATACACCTGCTTCACCATTATTTTCCTGGAATATATTTGGCGGCTGGCCTTTTCAAAACCGGCCGCACCAAATACCAACGAATAGACATGACCCCATCAAACGATTCACGCGTCAAATCATTTCCTGTTTGGCTGAGAGATGATCCCGAAAACAAGCGGTGGATATATATATCCATGGCATATAGCATATTGGGATTTGGCCTTCTAAAGTGGGCATTCCCGTATCCCAATTTTTTACCCGATTCCTACTCATATCTGGAAGCAGCTTTTACTAATCGGGGGATCAACATGTGGCCCATTGGATATTCCGCCTTCCTGAGGCTGTTCAGCAGTTTCACACGAAGCGATACGGCACTCGTCCTATGCCAATATCTCTTGTTACAGTCTTCGATTTTATACCTATGCTTTACCATCCGTTACTTGCTTCGTCCGGGCAAATGGCTGTTTGCGATTATAGTCGGAGCTTGTATCCTCAATCCGCTGACGCTGTTCGTGTCAAATTTCGTCTCGAGCGATGCTATATTTGCCGCGATCAGCATCATTTGGTTAACACAATTGTTCTGGATCGTATGCCGTCCTGGCCTATGGCTTATTTTAAGACACGCATTGATCCTGGTCACTGCATTTACCGTTAGATATAATGCGCTATATTATCCACTAATCAGTCTCTCTGTAATTCTTTTGGCAGCCATTCCGCTCTCACAAAGAGCAATAGGAGCCGCAGCGATCCTGCTGCTTTTGGGCTGCTTCGCCTATACAAATGTCAACAAATACCACCGCCTAACCGGCCAATACCAGTTTTCGGCATTTGCTGGCTGGCAAATGGCCAGCAATGCCCTCTTTGCTTATGGGCATATTCACCCCGATACTACCCAACGGGTTCCACGGGAATTTCAGGCGCTACATCGGATGGTGAACACCCATATGGACTCCTTGAGTCACCTTGCAATAAGACCCGACAATCAATTGGGGGTCTACTATCTATGGGATGACAAATCGCCATTGAAAAAATACCTGTTTGACCAATGGAATCGAGACTCGACCACCGATTGGTTTACAAGATGGGCCTCCATCGCCCCCACCTACTCCGCCTATGGCACATGGCTGATCGCGCACAATCCGGGCGCTTACCTATCCCATTACATCTGGCCAAATCTGGTCAGTTATTATGCACCACCCACAGAGTTCCTGAGTATCTACAACATGGGAAGCGACTCGGTGAGTCCGATGGCAAAGTTATGGTTTGATTTCAAAAAAGCTAAGATCTATTCACGCCTGAGGGAACTTCCGCCTGTGGCATTCTGCTCCGTGCTCCTTGCAATTACCAATCTGGTATTTATAATGTCCTTCATCGGCTTCTGGCTATTAAACGGTTTCCGATCATCACCGGTTAGGTTTTCAAAAATAATCCGGCTGGTCGGGTGTATCTGGATCTGCAACTTACTATTCAGCGTGCTGGCTTCCCCGGTCGTCCTTCGTTATCAAATTTTTCCGATGATAATAACATTTGTTTCAGCCGGAATGTTGCTTGAATACTTAATAAGAGCAAGCCAATCCCGAAATCCAAAAACATCTGACAATGACCGCAGCGACTCATCAGAGGTCATGATTCACGATATTCAAAATGTTGCGCAACCATGCTAAATCACCCTGATCAAGTGACATCAGGCATGTAATGGACAAGCCGAAAACCATATAAAAGAGTAGGCAATTTATAAACACAAACTTTAGCTTTTTTAATTCAAAAAAGCACCATTTTTATGAAGAAAGCAAAAATTATGTTGGTTGCCATTGCAACGTTTGGGATTGTAGGCGGAGCCCTCGCAGTAAAGGCGTCTCGTTCACTGAACACGCTCTATTATGCAACGGCGTCAACTGCTGCGTGTAGCCACACTACGCTCACTCAGCTGTCATTGACCACGGTTAAACCGGTAGGCGCCACGACTACCTTTTACACCACCAAGTTTACGACAACTACTTGCCCTGGTATTTATACCATCGCAGCAGCAGCTGAGTAAACAAATAGGGTAAGGACAAAGGGGGTCTCAAATGTCAAAAACTTGGGGCTTCCTTTTTACTTGCCCTAATTAAGCCTGTCGACGGGTGGATCGATTTTAAGGCCATCATCAATACCTTTTTGCTCCGCAGGTATTCCCCTTGTCATCCAGGAAGGAGCAGGTTGATCTTTCAGGTAATGCCCAAAAAATTGCGCCAACCGAATGCTGTAATCAGCAGCCGAGATCCCCCAGACACCATGACTACCATCATCATATTGCAGGAGCCACACTTTTTTACCTAGTCGCCTTAAAGCGATGAAAAACGATAACGCATTCGGAAAAGGACAGGTTCCGTCTTTCTTAGTATGCATCATCAGGAGAGGCGTTGTCACCCTGTTCGCTTGAAATATGGGTGAATTTTTGATGAATAGGTCCGGACGAATCCAGGGACTCGTACCCATCCTATCCTGACCATCTTCTACCATCCCCTCCAGGCTCGCCCCCTGGTCTCCGATTGCTGCGTCCTCACTGACAAGATCAGCAATACCGGAAGCAGAACATGCAGCGGCGAACATATGTGTGTGCGTAACGACAACATTCGTCTCGTATCCGCCAAAGCTATGCCCCTGAATACCAATTTTTCCGGGATTCACAAAAGGCATTTTAGCTAGCCGCCTGCCAGCGGACACAACGCAATTCACTATACCTTCCTGCGGATCACCAACTTTATAATGAATATCCGGGGCAAATACCAGGTAGCCATTGCTCACGAACCACGGTATATCGATTGGTCCATGGGCGGCATCCGGCTCAAGGTATAAATGCAGCCGATCAGACATTTTTTCATAATAGTAAATGATTACGGGGTATCTCCTTTTCGGGTCAAAATCTTCCGGCTTATATAGTACACCCTGATTTATACGGCCATTGGCCATTTTCCATGAAACCAATGACGTAGTCATCCAATTGTATTTCCTCTCAGGAAAAAGATCGCTTAACGGGCGAAAAGCGACGAAATCACTGGTAGTAAAATAGTTGGGAAACTCGTTAGCATTCATTCGCGTCACAATATACTTTTCCGCTGCTTTTGCTTTCAACGGCGCGTCACCCCGGAAATAATCATGAATATAAAAAAGGAATGGTCCCATATATCTTCGCACGGGGTCGTTGCCATTCCCAAGAATAGAATAGTAGAAGCCATTGTCTTTTGTATTTCGATCATACGCACTCAAGAGCAATTTTTCACCAAAGCGCAAGGGCAGCTCCTGACGATCAACCGCAAGACGAAACACGATCCCATTTCTTCCGCCAAACCCATTTGTTATATTCACCGGAGATTTCTTGGCGCTCAAATCCACCAACCATAGATCAGTTTGATCCTGAAGCACGACCGAAGTGTCACCCTCCATCCACGCTGCAAATGCATTCACTGCCCGGCCCGGATCCGGGCGGTCATAGTCATATTCCCTCCATGTAGTCCGAATGTTATGCGTCAGGTTAAATGTCCTTCCGGATGCGATCTCATAACTGTAATAGCATGCTTTGTCCGGGTTATAGTACAATAGATATCTACCCTTCGGGGAAATGGAATAATCAAGCGACAGCTCCTTATTTAGCAGCCGTCTTTCGTTGTTGATGGTGGAGACAAGGTAAGTGGAGTAGCGGCACAATGCATTCCATTTACATTCGCCAGCCCCTGATTCCACAGCCCTGCTGTTAATTAATACCCAATTTCCCACAGTACCAGCGAACTCCTCATTATCATGCTCTAACTGAATTATACTGGTGTCAGAAAAACGAATGGCTATTTTATAAGTTCGGGCATTCCCTAACTCATTCATCTGTTGGGATTGCAGTTTCGAATCGGCATAAGACCATACATCTAAAGATACAGCATCGGGTCTTTTAGAGATCGAATGCACAGCTCTTTTGATCTCGGCAAATAAAACCTTTCCATCTGCACTAAAACCGTCGATACTTTCAAAATGCATATCAGCAGGCACCCCGAAAGCGTGCTCGCAGGCCAGGGGTGAAGCGCTATCCCGTCCTCTGTCGAAATACCAAATTGAACCCACCTGATCTAAGCTGTCATTGCTATCCGAAGAATGGTTTGGGCCTGCTGCCAAAAAAGCCATTCGCGAATGATCCCTATCAGCAATTATACTCCACGCTTTAGAGCCTCTCCAAATACGCCGATCAGATTCCCGCTCAAAATTGAACAGCGATAAAGATTCGGCGTTCGAGTCACTTACCCCGGTCCGTCTTTGCAACAGCAAATCCAACCCAGGTCGGCCAAACCAATAATGTGTTATAGCATCAAAACTCCAGGTTTTGTCCAATACCAGATTTTGGACCGTTAATTTAAATGGCGATATATCCGTTTGGTAAGCAAGCCATTCATCCCCAAAATCCACTGCCAATTCAAAGGAGTTTACATGCGCAATATATTTAACGTCCGATCCGCCTAATGTCAGGATCCCAAGACTGTCACCGGATTTGCTGAACAGGGCCTTGCGGCTGTCTGGCGTGAATGCACATTGATCACCACCCGCTATTTCTACCCTCCAGTTGCTCTCTGTGGAGAGGATAACCAGGGTTTGACCACCAATGGGCATGTTGAGGACGACATAAAACGCAAATTTCCCGTTATCCGTAAGACCATTTCCCCTGAGCGAGGGCCATCTTCCGTAGACAGTTGAGTCAATACTGGGTTTTTGAGCTAAAACCGGATTTGTCACGATACCACATACGACAAGGGAAAAAAGCAAATATCTCATGGAGATCGTAAATGAAATAGGATAATATAAGTAAAACCAAGGCATTTCTTCGTTGTAATCACTTGAATTTGCTTTAAGTAAGCGTTTATCCTCACTAAACTGAAATCACCGTGCTTTACAGAGCATATCAGGATGAATAAGCCAAACCAGCGCCCCTATCTATTGTGTCCAGGTTGGATCACCTTTTTTCATTTTGTCATAGTTCATCGCTATATCTTTGTTTCCGGGATCCAGCCTCGCAGCCTTCAACTCCCAATTCAGTGCCTGCCGCCTTTTCCCTGTTTTATATAACAGATTTGCATAGGTATCCATAGCCGCGATATTTTCAGGATCAGCCCTTAGCAGCATCCCCTCCCATTTAATTCCCTTTCGCAATATGGCCCGTTTGTTAGTGTGCAGGAAAATAACCTCCCAGATCATATTGTTTAGAAAGTACCTTCCCCATCCTGCAGTATCCACACCAAATCTGTCTACTTTTTCAACGTTTGATTCAATAATATGTGGCCAATCCTTATTGTAGGTATACCACCTGATCTTCGCGTTGATCACTGTTCGTTCCGCGTAATCAAGGCTATACTTGCGACTTATATTTTCAATAATCGTTTCCCAATTCGGTTTGATCAGCTTCTCCCCAATACCTCCCCTTCCCCAGATCACAGGCTCTATTTCTTCCTTCGTGATGACATAATCCACCATTTCCCGGCAATATCCCTTGTGAAACATGCTGTCGATCATAGCCGACTTATCCCGAAAGAAGTGAAACCACCTGTCACTTGAATGCTCCGTAAAGTTTCCAATAAATTGAAAGTTCTCTAAAGTAAAGAGCTTTACCTGGTCTATATGCATAAGGTATCCATCAATATAATCGGAAGCTACCCTATAAGCCAACGTGTCATCGCCCAACGATTGACAAAGGTTTGCCAAATACTTCAACTGCCCAAAGTTGCGACCTCCCTCAACATATTGATGCAACAAAGTGTAATACTGCAAATTGCTATCCTGCGAGCTCTTTAGCAGCCGAATAAATTCACCGGGAGCCATATAACCAAAGGCTCGATGAACAATCTCGCCAGTGGAAGAAAGAAATAAAAAGCTCGGATACGCCTGTATCACATATCTCCGTTGTATATCGTCAGCTTCCTGGTACCATGCTTTAGTCATTGCATTGTCGCGGCCGGTACTATCCATTTGCACCTTTACACAAATAAAATCACGGTCTAACTCGGCCGCCACCCCAGTATCCGTATATACGGAATCATCCATCTTTTTACAAGGAAGACACCAACTGGCAAAACAGTCTACAAAGATCATCTTTCTCTCCAATATTGCTTTCGCAACGACCTCCTGCATGCTCGAAGCTTGTGCAAATTGGGTATTTTGCGCCTGACTACCCCGGGATATAATTAAGATCAAACAAAACAACAACTTCTTGTGCATAATTCAAATTTTGAGATCGCGCAGACCTCGATAAATCATCGCGACGCACGGCGGCTCCTTCAATCCTCAGTAACCTGCATTCTGGACCAGATTTGGATCGGCTTGCATGTCAGTGAGTGGTATGGGATACAATTGATCATTAGCGTTCCAAGCCCCACCTTTTAACGGGGTGACTATCCCCATGACTGAACCAACAGTTCCTGTTCTTTTAAGATCCAGCCACCGATGCCCCCATTCCGTGAATAACTCAACCTGACGTTCATGCAATATTGCCGTAATCAAAGACGTCTGATCACCCGCACTCGTACCCGGCAGGCCCGCCCGGCTTCTTACAGTATCAAGGTCATTTATCGCAGCGGTAAAAT
>Ga0302325_10014190_pt1 | contig 16962 bp, 12 predicted proteins | sample Palsa_T0_2_FD_201948 | JGI IMG/M metagenome (GOLD analysis project Ga0302325, IMG submission 201948) | Peat permafrost microbial communities from Stordalen Mire near Abisko, Sweden - Palsa_T0_2 | ecosystem: Environmental > Terrestrial > Soil > Palsa > Peat permafrost | place: Sweden: Abisko... | reverse complement strand
TTGGCAAACCTGCGTGAACGCGCGGAGCGCGCGGCACACTGGTTGTCAGATGGCGAATGGACGGACGGATGGGATCCGCATGCCGCCGGTGACGATGCAGAGCGAAGCGATGAGGAGGAGCGGCGCTAGATGACTGACGCCGTACGTGTTGGCGTGATCATGGGCAGCGACAGCGACTGGTCGGTGATGGCCGACGCCGCCGACGCGCTGGCCGAGTTCGGCGTCGCCTACGAGACCGGGGTGTATTCGGCGCACCGCACCCCGCAGCGCATGCTCGACTACGCGCAGCAGGCCGCCGACCGTGGCGTCGAGGTGATCATCGCCGGCGCCGGTGGCGCGGCCCACCTGCCCGGCATGGTGGCCTCGGCCACGCCGCTTCCGGTGATCGGTGTGCCGGTTCCGCTGGCCAACCTGGACGGGCTGGACTCGCTGCTGTCGATCGTGCAGATGCCGGCGGGGGTGCCGGTGGCCACGGTGTCGATCGGCGGTGCCCGCAATGCGGGTCTGCTCGCGGTGCGCATCCTGGCGGTGTCGGATCCGGCGCTGCGCAGCCGAATCGTGGCGTTCCAGAAGGATCTGGCGGAATCGGTGCTGGCCAAGGATGCGGCGCTGAAAGAACGTCAAGGTAAAGTTACCGGCGAGTAGCTAAGGAGGCTGGGATGGCTGGAAATCCGTCGTTCGATCTGTTCAAGCTGCCTGAGGAGCACGACGAGTTGCGGGCGGCGATCCGCGCGTTGGCGGAAAAAGAGATCGCCCCGCATGCCGCGGACGTGGACGCGCAGCCCCGCTTTCCCGAGGAGGCGTTGCAGGCGCTGAACGCGTCCGGCTTCAACGCCGTACACGTTCCCGAGGAGTACGGCGGCCAGGGTGCGGACTCGGTCGCCGCCTGCATCGTGATCGAAGAAGTGGCGCGCGTCGACGCCTCGGCGTCGTTGATCCCGGCAGTGAACAAGCTGGGCACGATGGGACTGATCCTGCGCGGTTCGGAGGAGCTGAAGAAGCAGGTGTTGCCGTCGCTGGCCTCCGATGGGGCGATGGCCTCCTACGCGTTGAGCGAGCGCGAGGCCGGCAGCGACGCCGCATCGATGCGGACCCGGGCCAAGGCCGACGGGGACGACTGGATCCTGAATGGCGCCAAAGCCTGGATCACCAACGGCGGCAAGTCGACCTGGTACACGGTGATGGCCGTGACCGACCCGGACAAGGGCGCCAACGGGATCTCCGCGTTCATCGTCCACAAAGACGACGAGGGTTTCAGCGTCGGGCCCAAGGAAAAGAAGTTGGGCATCAAGGGTTCTCCGACCACCGAGTTGTATTTCGAGAATTGCCGGGTTCCCGGCGACCGGATCATCGGTGAACCCGGCACTGGTTTCAAGACCGCGCTGGCCACGTTGGACCACACCCGCCCGACCATCGGCGCACAAGCCGTCGGCATCGCTCAGGGCGCGGTGGATGCGGCGATCGCTTACACCAAGGACCGCAAGCAGTTTGGCGAGTCGATCAGCTCGTTCCAGGCCGTCCAGTTCATGCTGGCCGACATGGCGATGAAGGTCGAGGCCGCCCGGCTGATGGTGTACAGCGCCGCCGCCCGCGCCGAGCGTGGTGAGTCGAATCTGGGCTTCATCTCGGCGGCGTCGAAATGCTTTGCCTCCGACGTCGCGATGGAAGTCACCACCGACGCTGTGCAGCTTTTCGGCGGCGCCGGCTACACCACCGATTTCCCGGTCGAGCGTTTCATGCGCGACGCCAAGATCACCCAGATCTACGAGGGCACCAACCAGATTCAGCGCGTGGTGATGTCACGCGCACTGCTGCGCTGAGTGGCGTTGTTAGGGCGCGTCGGGGGCGGATGAGACCAAATGCCTTCACATCATGTCCCGGGATGCGTTTGCTGTCGGCGTGGCCGCCCTCCGGCGCGCTGGCAATACTGTGCGCCATCCCGTCGCCTCATCGCATCGGGAGAATTCCCTATTTTTTTGGTGTTTTCCCAATGCCGATTGTCAGCACCAGCTGATCAGTCGATGAGTGCGCTGCTGGTAACGGTCGCTGTGGTACCGAATTCAGTCATCCACTGATTAGGGCTATTCGTCACAGAAGCAATAGTGCCCAACGAGCGCGATCAAATCGACCATCTTCAGAATGCGTTGAGCACGTGGTGAGCGTTATCTCTATCGCCCTCGCCCACGGCGCGCCGAGGGGTTACGCGCACCGTGGGCGAGCTGCTTTTAGGAGGCCTGGCCGGGTAAGCCGTTGCTGCCAACGTCGAAACCGTATCCGCCACCACCACCGCTGCCGGCGGTGCCGCCGGAGCCTCCGCTGTTGCCGAGCGCGTCGGAAAGCCCGCCGAGGCCGCCTGCCCCGCCGGCGGGGCCGTTGGCGCCGTTGGCGCCGTCGCCGACGCCGTCGCTGACGGCATCACCACCGCCGCCGCCACCACCGGTGTCTGCGCCGCCTACGCCACCGAAACCGCCGCTGCCCGTGCTGATGCCTATCCCAGTCGCGGCACCGCCGCCGCCACCGTCACCGGCCGTACCGCCGGTGAAGGCTGCCCCAGCGCCGCCACCGCCGCCGCCGCCGACGGAGGTACCGACCGCGGAGGTACCGCCGGCGCCGCCGCCGCCGCCGAAACCGCCGATACCCCCGGTGCCGTTCGTGGCGCCCTCACCGGCGCTACCGCTGCCGCCTGCGCCGCCATATCCGGTTGCGGTGCCGGTTGTGGTACCGACGGTGCCGCTGGTGGAGGCGTTGCCGCCGTAACCGCCTGCGCCGCCGTTGCCGCCGGCCCCGCCGACACCTGCGGTTCCGGCGCCGGTGCCGGCATCGCCGCCTGCGCCGCCATAACCTCCTCCGCCGCCGCCGCCGCCACTGACCAGGTAGCTCGAGGCGACCGAGGCGTTGTTGCTGCCGCCGAGGCCGCCGTAGCCGCCGCTGCCGCCCGCCCCGCCGTCACCGTTGGTGCCGGCGAGGGAAGAGCCGCCGTTGCCGCCCTCACCGCCCTCACCGCCGGCACCGCCATAGCCACCGACGCTGCCGGCGGTGCCGCTACCACCGCCGCCGATACCGCCGTTGCCGCCGATGCCGCCGGCCCCGCCGTTACCGGCAATATCGGTGCTCAGGTCGCCGCTGTTGCCGCCTGCGCCGCCATAGCCGCCAGCCCCGCCACCGCCGAATAAACCGCCACTGGTAAGGCCGGTGTCGCCGTTGCCGCCGGCGCCGCCGTTACCGCCGTTGCCGACCGCCCCGCCGTTGCCTCCGGCGCCACCGTTACCGCCGGTGAAGGCGTTTCCGGTATTGAGGAAGCTGGCGCCGTTGCCGCCGGCCCCGCCGTTGCCGCCGATGGTGGGCGATCCACCCGCGGTTCCGTTGGCGCCGGGGGTGGATCCGGTGCCGCCGGTGCCGCCCGCTCCGCCGCTGCCGGGGTCCCCGCCGTTGCCGCCGGCGCCGCCATTGGCGGCGCCGAGAACGCCGTTGGCGCCGTTGGCGCCGTTGCCGGGTGTGCCGCCTTCACCGCCGTTGCCGGCTGCTCCGCCGGTTCCGTCGGTGCCATTGCTGCCCACTCCCAGCGCCGTGCCGCCGGTTCCGCCGTCGCCGCCGTTGCCGCCGGTTCCACCGCCGCCGCCGTCACCGCCGTTACCGCCGTTGCCGCCGTCGACGCCGACGAGGCCGAGTGCGCCGTTGGCTCCGGCCCCGCCGCTGCCGCCGTCGGCGCCAGTGCCGCCGTTGCCGCCGTTGCCGGCGTTGCCCGAGATCGAGCCGCCGTCACCGCCGGTGCCGCCGGCCCCGCCGGCTCCACCGGCCTGACCCGTTCCGCCGCCGCCGCCGTTAGCGCCCGGGGTGGTAGCGGCCGTACCGGCTCCGCCGACGCCGCCGGCCGCGCCGTTGCCGCCGCTGCCGCCGACGCCGCCGTTTCCGATGTCGCCGCCGTTGCCACCGTTGCCGCCGTCATCGCCCGCCGTGACGGCGTTGAAGCCGGACCCGCCGTTGCCGCCGTTGCCGGCCGCGCCGCTCACCGCACTGCCGGCCGCACCGGTGTCGCCCGTGCTCGCGCCGGCGCCGCCGGACCCGCCGCCGCTGCCGCCTGCGCCGACGGCACCGGCGTTACCGCCGTTGCCGCCGTTGCCGCCGTCGAGGTCGGTCGAATTGCCGTTGCCGCCGTTGCCGCCATTGCCGGGTGTGCCGGCGTTTCCGCCATTGTCTCCGTTAGCGCCGTCACCGTTGGTGCCGGCGGTTGCTCCGCTGCCGCCGGCCGCGCCGCCGTGGCCGCCGGCGCCGCCGGTCCCGCCGGTTCCGCCGGTTCCGCCGTCGCCACCACCGCCGCCGTTGCCGCCGGTCCCGCCACCGATGGTGCCGTTCAAGCCGGTGACGCCGTTGCCGCCGTTGCCGCCGGTCCCGCCAGCCGCGCCGTCGGCGGCGTTACCGCCGTCGCCATTGGCGCCCGCGATGCCGTATTGGCCGCTGGTGCCGCCGGCCGCGCCGGCCCCGCCGCTGCCACCGGCCCCGCCGTCGCCGCCGGCGCTGCCGGAGGTGCCGCTATCGCCCGCCGCGACCCCGGCCAACCCGTTGACGCCGGACCCACCGGCTCCGCCGAGCCCACCGGCCCCGCCGGTGCCGGCTGCCCCGCCGTCGCCGTAGATCTTCGCGCCGTCGCCGCCGGCGCCGCCGTCGCCCCCGTTGCCGCCGTCCTGGCCCTCACGATCGGCGGGAATGCTGTCGCCGTTCACCCCGGGCGTGCCGGTGCCGCCGTCGCCGCCGTCGCCGCCGGCGCCGCCGTTGCCGAACAGGGTGCTGGTCGCATCGCCGCCGGCTCCACCGGACCCGCCGTTGATGTCGACGGTGTTCCCGTAGGTGACGCCGGTCGAGCCGTCCCCGCCGGCCCCGCCGTTGCCCATATACGATCCGCCGTCGCCGCCGGCCCCGCCATCCCCGCCGATCTCGCCAGTACCGCCGTCTCCGCCGTTACCGAATTCCGGGGCATCGCCACCGGCACCACCTTGACCGGCGGCATCGGTAGCGCCACTGCCGCCGTCGCCGAACCACAACCCGCCATCGCCGCCGGTGGCCTCGGCCAGCGTTCCACCGCCGACGCCGTCGGTGCCATTGCCGATCAGGATGCCGTTACCACCCAAGTCCTGCCAGAACGTATTGAGATTGGTGTCGAAGGTCGTACCGGACGGGCTGTTGATCCAGTCTTGCGAGAGGGCGTACCACGGCTGGTAGATGAACGTATCGAAATTTTGCGCGAAGTCTGGTGTCGCAGCCGGCACCGCGGCCGGATCGGCGGCGGGTAACGCCAGGTCCGCGGCGGCGGAGGGATCCACCGCGGTCAGCGGATCGACGGCGCCCGACAGGGCGCTGATGATGGGGTCGACGATCACGTCTTCGATGTCAGCGTGGGCCGCCGGCGCACTGCTGAAGGGAGCCATGCCGAACGCGAGAACCGCCCCGGCGCCGGTACCGAATCCGGCCACCCGACGACGACGGCGTGCTTTTGCGTTGCGTGAACGGTGATTGCGCTTGCTGTGGCGACCAGCCATTGTCCCGACCCTCCGCGTAGGCATGTGAAAACACGGCCTCTAAGGCGGGACATTGACCTTTTAAGGTGCCGTTAAGGCAACGCTTAACCGGCGCCAAGGGAAGAGATATCGACAATTTACTCGATGTCAATAGGGGAGGGTGCATCGAAGCTGGTCACCGCGGTTTTGACACCGCGTCTGCCCGGCATGCCAACCGGAAATTTCATGAGAATTTGAGCGCGTGGGGCTAAGCGTGCGCTCAGACAAGCCTCAGCTCGGCGCGTTCGTGTGAAACGGCCAATACCGCAGCAGGCCAGCTCGCCACGCCGCGCGACTGTCGTTGACGCTCACGTCTTTAGCGTGCGGTGACGGGTTGTGATGCTCGTCGAGCTTGGGCGCCGTCAGCCGAGGCGATGCCCGGTGTGGATGCCACCGCGGCCCCACGTGGTCGTGAGCTGTCCGCGTCGTGCGCTATTTGACCACTGTCGATTTGCTGTTGTCGCGTGTCCGGGGGCTGGTGAAGCTAGAGTCAAAATGGCATTAGTCCCGGAAATGCGTTTGCTGTGTTTCGTGTGTGCACGCGGGCGTGTGCGCTGACAGCCAGCTCAATTCATGGGGTAATCGCCCTATTTTTGCGACACCGTGCCGAAGGCGTAGCGAGGATGGGAGCCAACCTTGGGGGATGGCTTGCTGGAGCGCGACGCGCCGCTGGCCCAACTCGGGGGGCTGGCGCGCCGCGTAGCTCGCGGCGGCCCCGGGGAAGTGGTCTTGTTGCGCGGGGAGGCCGGCGTCGGCAAAACCGCAATGCTCGCAAAGTTCGTCGGTCAACTCAATTCCGGACTACGGGTATTACGCGGCTGGTGCGACCCGCTGGGTGCGCCGCGTCCGCTGGGTCCGCTGACCGACGCCCTGGCCGGGCTGGACGCCGCCGAAGGGGCCGGGCTGGCCGCGGCCGTCGACTCGGGGGATACCGCACGGATTTATCGACAGCTGTTGGCGGCGTTGGGCGATCGCGACCGATGGGTGTGGGTGATCGAGGACGCCCATTGGGCCGACGGGGCCACCTTGGATCTGGTGCGGTTCCTGGCGCGGCGTATCGCAACGTTGCGGTTGTTGCTGGTGATCTCCTTCCGCGACGACGAACTGGCCGCGACCCATCCGTTGGCTATCACGTTGGGAGACCTAGCGAACTACGCGGCGGTGAGCCGAATTGCTCTGGAGGCGTTGAGTTTACCCGCGGTGTCGGCATTGGCCGCTGGCAGCGGAGTCAACGCCGAGCGGTTACATCACGTCACCGGCGGTAACCCGTTCTTCGTCACCGAGGTGCTGGCCGCCGGGCCGGCTGCACTGACCCGGAAAGGCCTGCCGCGCAGCATCTCCGAGGCGGTGCACGGCCGGCTGGGGCGGCTGTCGGCCAAGGCGCTCGAAACGGTGCACGCGGTTGCGATCTGCGGCCCGCGCGCCGACGTCGCCTTGCTGGAGAAGATGTGTCCCGAGGCCCGGACTGCGCTGCATGAATGCCTTGACGCCGGAGTGTTGACCGCCGAAGGGGATCTGGTCGGCTTCCGCCACGAACTCGCCCGTCGCGCAACTGTGGCGCAGATCCCCGACTTCGATCGTGTCGATCTGCACCGGCGTGCGCTGACCGCTCTGGCGCAGCCACCTAACGATCCGAACATGCTGGCGGCATTGGCATTTCACGCTGACGAGGCCGGTGAGGGCGAAGCAACGATCCGCTACGGCATCGCCGCGGCCGAACGGGCGGCGTCGCTGGGTGCCAATCGGGAAGCCGCGAGCTTGTATGCCCTCGCGTTGCGCCGTGCCGATACCGCTGCCGATGAACGCCGAGTTGTCTGGCTGGAGCGGCACGCGTTCGCCTGCTATCTGAGCGGGCAAGCCGAACCTGCGGTCGCATCCTTGCGCGAGGCGATCGCGTTGCGGCGCAAGCTGGGAGATCAGTTCGAAGAGGGCGACGGCCTGACGTGGCTGTCGCGACTGCTGCAGCCGCTGGGGCGCGCTGACGAAGCCATCGATGCGGCGCACGCATCGTTGCGATTGCTGGAAGACCTCGGCCCGTCGCCGCAGCTGGCCTGGTCGCTAATCAACATGGCGCACATCAGCGCCCTGGCGTTGGATCCGGTGTGCGCCGACTACGCGGCTCGTGCCTACACCCTGGCCGGCGAATTGCGCGACCTCGCAGTCGATATCCGCGCCCGCGGCTACACGGCTCTGACCACTGTATTCAGCGGCGGCACCGGCTGGGACGAATTGGCGACGGTGTGGCGTGAGGCGCTGTCGACCGAGGGGCTGGAAGAACACGCCGGGGTTCTGGGCGTCCTCATCTACTGGTATGCGGTGCTGCGCTGTGAGTTAGGCCGTGCCGAAGGCTATCTGGCCGAAGCGTCGCGGTTCTGCGATGAGCGCGACCTCGGCATGTTCAGCTCGCTGCTGACCGCTGCGTCAACGCTGGCGGCGTTGCACGGCGGAGATTGGGATCGCGCCGCCGTCACCGCCGAGCAGATTGTCACCCGGCCCGAGCTCAGCCCACAACACCGCATCCTGCCGCTGGTGACGCTCACCCTGCTCCGAGCGCGGCGTGGCCAGCCGCCGACCATTGCGCTGGTGGGTGAGGCCGCTGCCGACACCCAACCCGGCAACTTGGTCCACCTTGGCGCGGTATGGGCGGCGCGCGCTGAGGTGGCCTGGTTGGCCGGTGACGACGAGACGGCCCTGGCCGAAGCGCGGGCCGGGTTGGCATGCTCGCGCGATCCGTGGCAGACGGGCCAATTGCAGCGCTGGGTTCGCTTGGCCGGCGGCACAATTGAGGCCATCGACCGCGATCCGATCACGCCGTTCGACTTGGAGATCAGCGGGCAGTGGCAGTGCGCTGCCAAAGCGTGGACCGATCGCGGCTGCCCCTACGATGCGGCGCTGGCGCAACTCGGCGGCGACGTCTGTGCGGTGAAAGAGGCGCTGGCCACGTTCCGCGAGCTTGGCGCCAAGGCGGCGGCCCGCCGCGCCCAGCAGCGGCTGGCCGTGCTGCGCGAGCGGACCCCGCGCACTCGGCAGGCGGACAAAGATTTAGATCCCCACGCGTTGACCGGGCGTCAACGCCAGGTCTTCGACCTTCTTGCTGCCGGGCTCAGTAACCCCGAGATCGCCGCCGAACTGCATATCAGCCCCAAAACGGTTGGCCACCACGTCGAGGCGATCCTGTCGAAGCTGGGCGTACAGAACCGCACCCACGCGGTCGCCTACGCGCTGCGACACCAGGCCGCCCTGCAGGCGGAGTCGTAAGCTATGCCGTTGCGCCGGCAGCGGTTCCGCTCAGCCCCGCGCTCTCGACGCTGAGCAGGCTTTCTGCCTCGTGTTCTTCCCGGTACGCCTTGGCGCCGCCGTTCAGCCCGAAGAGCCGTTTGCTCCACAACAGCCACACCACCGCGACGATGTTGACAGCGAGAGCGAAAAGCCTTAGGGCCGTAATTTTTTCGGTCAGCTCGTAGATTTCCAGCGGAAGGAACACGCTGGTCGCGATCACCGCGAAGTACTCGCCCCACCGTTGCATCAGCCACAACCCGACCGCCTCCACCAGCTCGATCAGCGCATAGCCCACAAGGCCCACGGCGATCCAGGTCAACGTCGATGACGACAGTGAGAATGCGTGCGCGATACTGTGAATGATCTTGGAGTTGTCCGGATTCCATCCGATCTGGTTTGCCAACGGTTTGAGCAACGGCAGATCTTGGTCGAACGCGTGGCGCAACCGCTCGCGTGACCCGTTGACCTTGAACACGCCGGCCGCTACTGCCAGAAAAATCACGCAGCGAAACGCGCGCTCGATCGCGAGCGCACGCATCAAGGTTCGGTCCCGTAGGAAGCGCCCGCGGGGGATTTCCGGCGCGGTGTTGGCCGGCCCGCTACGCCGCGGCGGGCCTACGACGAAAGTCTCGCAGCGCAAGCAACGCCAGGCTTCTCCGGCCGGGGTGTCGACCGTCAGACGCTCCCGGAGCTTCGGCTCATCGGGAGCGAATGTTGCGTGTCCACGCAATCCACAGGAGCGCAGAGCAAAATCCACCATGAGAGAGCACGCTACAGCGACTTCCCTCTCTGCCAGCGGTATCGGCGCACGTGCGCAATCTGTACGGTGACCTGAATGACCAGCAACACACGTGAAGTCGTGCGTAATCAGCTACTGATTGATGCTCTCGGTGGGCCGATCGATCTCAATGCGGTGGATCGGCGTGTCAAACATGAGAATCCGTCGGCCTCGCCGGTGGAGGTGCAGAACGAAACGTTGGATGCCATTCGCGAATGGGTGAGCGACGAACTGTTCAGGATCGGCGCCCCGGTCGGTAAATCGCAACGCTTTGAGGCTTGGCATCATTCACTCGACCATTCGCTGCACAAGATCTCTCACGACTACGTCAAACACTATGGCGATCCGGAGAAATGGATGTTCGCGGCGTGGCTGTCGCTGACCGGCAAGGGCGAACTGCTCGCACGATCGCTCGAGGAAAAGGACATCGACCGATACCGCTCGAAAGCGACGTGAGTCGCGGCGCGCCCCGGGTCAGGCCCGTCGCCGATGACGACCTCGAACGCGTCTGCGAGATCGTCAACCACTACATCGAGAAGAGCGTCTTCAACTTTCGGACGGAGCCGCAGACCGTCGACGAGCTACGCGCTCAGTGGGCGCGACGGCACCAGCGATTTCCCTGGCTGGTAGCAACCGACGACGACCACGTCATCGGTGTGGCCTACGCGGGACCCTGGAATGAGCGGGCCGCCTACCGGTGGACCGTCGAATCCACCATCTACGTCGACCCGTCGGCGCACCGGCGCGGGGTTGGTGACGCGCTCTACACCGAGCTGCTCAACCGCCTGCGCCAGCAGGGATTCCATAGCACCGTCGCGGTGATCGCGTTGCCCAACGATCCGAGCGTCCGGCTGCACGAGCGGCACGGGTTCGCCCGCGTCGGTCACCTTCTGGAAGCCGGCTACAAACACGACGCCTGGCACGACGTTGGCTTCTGGCAAAGCAAGCTGGCTGACGACCAGACCGCGCCGAGTTTTGCTCTGCAGTAATAGTTTTCGGTCTGGCCGTCGTTGCGTTCCGGTACCGGTACCTGGTTGTCTGCCGGCCGCATGTTTTGTCGCTGTCGCGCACGGGGGCGTCGGCAACCCTAGGACTGCCAAGCCCTTTCGGGCCTGGCGGGCGCCCGTGGCCGTTGCGCTGCGGCTGCCCTTAGCCGGCGACAACCGCCCGCCGGTAAAGGGCCGGTGACGGTCGTCGCCGCGCCGGGTGCCGCCGGTGCCGCCACCGCCGGTGTTAGTCGGCGTCAGGGCGCCAAGCCGGGTGAGCCGTCGGAGTTGGCTAGTGAGTAGGCGACTCCACCTTCACCGCCGTGGCCGGGGCTGCCGCCGAAACCTCCGTCGACGGTGTCGTAGCCAGTGCCGCCTGTCCCGCCGGCGGCGCCGTTAGCGCCGTCGCCGCCGTTGCCGATCGCCCCGCTGCCGAAGGCGACGCCAGGGGCGCCGCCACCACCGCCGGTGCCCGCGCCCCCTATTCCACCGTCGCCGCCGGTGCCCGTGCCGGCGCTGCCCAGCCCAACGGCGTCACCGCCGGCGCCACCGTCACCGGCCGCACCGCCGGTGAACGCGGCCCCAGCGCCACCGCCGCCGCCACCGCCGATAGAGTCACCGAAATCGGCGAGACCGCCGGCGCCGCCACCGCCGCCGACACCGCCGACACCGCCAGTGCTGCCCGTGGCGCCCTCACCGGCGCTACCAGTGCCCCCGGCGCCGCCATATCCGGTGGCGGTGCCGGTGAGGCCGTCGGTGTTGATGCCGTTTCCGCCGTATCCGCCCGTGCCGCCGTTTCCGCCGGCGCCGCCGGTGCCGGCGATGCCGGTGCCAAAGCCCGCATCGCCGCCACCGCCGCCGTAACCGCCGCCGCCACCGCCACCACCGGCAACCTCCAAGCTGGAAGCCACCGTGGACGAGTTGTCGCCGCCAAGCCCGCCGTAGCCGGCGTTGCCGCCGGCGCCGCCGTCACCGTTGGTGCCCGCGACCGAGGCGCCGCCGTCACCGCCGCCGCCGCCGGCGCCGCCGTCGCCGCCGCTGTAGCCGCTGCTGACTTGGGTGCCGTTGCCGAACTCGCCGTTGCCGCCGGTGCCGCCGGCCCCGCCGGCCCCGCCGTTACCAGCGGTATCGGTGGTCAGGCCACCGCTGTTGCCGCCCGCACCGCCTAGGCCGCCGGCTCCGCCGGTGCCACTCGGAGCGGCGTTATCGCCGATAGACCCAGTGTCGCCGTTACCTCCGGCGCCGCCGTTACCGCCGTCGCCGACGTCCCCGCCGTTGCCGCCGGCGCCGCCGTTGCCGCCGGCGTCGCCGGATTCGCTGTTGAGGAAGCTGTAGCCGTCGCCGCCGTCGCCGCCGTTGCCGCCGCTCGTGGGTGAGCCACCGCCCGAGCCGTTGGCGCCGGAAGTGATCCCGGTACCGCCGGTGCCACCGGAGCCGCCGACGCCCGCGTTGCCGCCGTTGCCGCCGTTTCCGCCGTTGACGTGAAGGGTAGTGCCGCCGGCGCCGGCGCCGCCGTTGCCGGGTGTGCCGCCTTCGCCGCCGTTGCCGGCTGCTCCGCCGGCCCCGTCGGTGCCGTTGCTGCCTACTCCCAGGGCGGTGCCGCCGGTTCCGCCGTCGCCGCCGTTGCCGCCCGTCCCTCCGCCTCCGCCGCCTCCGCCGTTGCCGCCGTCGGTGCCGCCGGGTCCGCCGACCCCGCCTGCGCCGTTGGCGCCCGCACCGCCGGTGCCGCCGTCGGCGCCGGTGCCGCCGGCGCCGCCGTTACCGGCGTTGCCGGATGTAGAGCCGCCGTCACCGCCGTTGCCGCCGGCGCCGCCGGCGCCGCCGGCCTGCCCGGTGTCGCCGTTGCCGCCGTTGCCGCCGGGCGTGGTGGCGGCGGTGCCGGCCCCGCCGGTCCCGCCGGCCACGCCGTTGGCGCCGTTGCCGCCGTCGCCGCCGTTGCCGATGGAGCCGCCGTTCCCACCGTTGCCACCAGTTCCGCCGTCGTCGCCCGCTGTGACGGCGTTGAAGCCCGAGCCGCCGTTGCCGCCGTTTCCGGCCGCGCCGGTGACCGCGTCGCCGTTGACGCCGTTAGCTCCCGTGCTGCCGTATGCGCCGCTCGTGCCGCCGGTGCCACCAGCCCCGACGTCTCCGGGGTTGCCGCCATTCCCGCCGTCGCCGCCGTTGAGGCTGAGCGCGTCACCGTTGCCGCCGTTGCCTCCGTCACCGGGTATGCCGGCGTTACCGCCAGTTCCGCCGGTGCCGCCGTCGCCGTAGAGCTTCGCGCCGCTACCGCCATCGCCGCCGGCCCCGCCGTTGCCGCCGTTGCCGCCGTTGTCGCCGGTCGCGCCCGGGATGGTCCCGTTCAAGCCGTTGAGGCCATTGCCGCCGTCGCCACCCGTGCCGCCGGCTCCGCCGTTGCCGAACAGGTGGCTAACCGCGTCGCCGCCGGACCCGCCGGCTCCACCGTTATCGCCCGCGCCGCCGGCTCCGCCGTCACCGCCGGCCCCGCCGTTGCCTTCGTGGCTGCCGCCGGTGCCGCCGTCCCCGCCTGCGCCGCCGCCGGTCCCGTCGCCGCCGGCCCCGCCATTGCCGAAGTCCCCGGCATCCCCGCCGGCCCCGCCCACCCCGGCGGAATCGGTGGCGCCGGTGCCACCGTCGCCGAACCACAACCCGCCGTTGCCGCCGGTGGCCAGGGCCAACGACCCGCCGGGATCGCCGTTAGCGCCGTTGCCGATCAAGAATTCACCGAACGCCGAGTTGATCTCGGTGTCGACTTGGGTGCCGTAGGCGCTGTTGATCCAGTCTTGGGAGAGGGCGTACAACGGCTGATAGAACACGGTCTCGTACATCGTGGCGGAATCCGACGACGCCGCCGCCGACGCTGCGGCCTCCGCCGATGCGGCGGGTAGGGCCGTGCTGCCCAAATCCAGGGCCGTGGAAGGATCCAGACCCGGCAGGGAATCTGCGATGGCGCCCGACAGGGCGTTGATGAGCGGGTCGATGACCACGTCTTCGATGTCAGCGCGGGCCGCCGGTGCACTGGCCAGCGGCGATATACCGAACGCGAGGAACGCGCCAGCGCTGGTACCCAGACCGACTGCCCGACGACGGCGACGTGCCTTAGCGTTGCCCGAGCGGTGATTGCGTTTGCTGCGGTGCCGACCAGCCATTGCCCCGACCTTCCCTAAGACATGCGTGAACATGGCCTTTTAGGTTGGGACAGTGACCTCTAAGGTGCCGATAAGGTACCGCTTAACTAGCCGTAAGGGAACCGTATTGGCCTACTTTCTCTAAGTCAGTAGCGCCGGGCCCTTTAGTGTGTGCGTCGCGACTGGTCACAACACTTTCTGCGCGGCACTTCTGCCCCTGACTTCACGGAGAATCCGGCCGGATTTGAGCGCGTGAGCCTTGGCGTGCGCTGAGACAAACCTGAGATTGACGTGGCCCAGCGTCAACCGTAGGACCGGTCGGCCGCCATTAGCGGGTGACGCTGACCTCAATCCGGCGGCGCGGTGCTCAGGGGGGCCAGCCCCGATCTCGTCGCAGATCGGCCCGACGATGAACAAGCCGTGTGACATGGCTTCATAGTCTTCGCCGGGGCCGACGTGCGGACGTCGGGAAAATTCCACACGTTCGATTGGGAACTCATCGAGAGCACTTAACGCATCGGTCAATTTCCATTCACTTTTCCGGGGTCGCGGCCGCGTACGGTACCGCCTTATGAGCGCACCTTCGCCTGTGCCCGCTTCCGGGGTGGGGTCAGACGGCAAATGGTCCCCACCGCGGTGGGAAACCACCTTCATCAGCGTGACGAATGAAAACCTGCAGGTTGTCATCGACGAAGCGAACCGGCATACGAACGCCCACGGAGCGGAGGGGTGGGAGGTCGTCAACTCCTCGGTGCAGCGCGTTCAGGTCTCACATCACTTCGCGGGCTACGACAAGGGCGGCGAGTACTTGTTCGAGTGGAGCATCGTCTGCACCATGAAGCGGCCATTAGGCCCTGCCTGAGGCCCGCCCACAGGTGTGGCGGGCACGCCCCCGTTGCGCATTGACCTAACATCGCCTGGTGACCGAATCCCGTTCGATCGGCGATCCGGCCGGCCTGGTCGCCGACGCCTGCTGCGTCGAAACCGGCCACTGCGAGCCCGTCGCGCACGACACGCAATGGCAGCGCGAAGCGCAGTGGGCGTGGCGGCTGGCCTGGGTCAGCATGGCCGCCATGCTCACCGAGGGCGTGATCGGGGTGTGGCAGGGCCTGGCGGTCGGATCCATCGCGTTGACCGGGTGGGCGCTGGGCGGCCTGCCGGAGGCGCTGGCCAGCGCGATGGTGGCGTGGCGGTTCTCCGGCTCGCGCACCTTGTCTCGGACCGCGGAACGTCGCGCGCAACGCGGCGTCGCGTTGTCGTTTTGGCTGACGGCGCCGTATATCGCCGCGGAATCCGTCCACCACCTGCTCGGCGAGCACCATGCTGAGACCTCGGTGATCGGTATGGCGTTGACGGCCGCCTCGCTGGTGCTGATGCCGATCCTGGGCCGGGTCAATCACTCCCTCGGCGAACGGCTGGACTCAGCGGCCACCGCGGGCGAAGGCACCCAGAATTACCTGTGCGGTGCGCAGGCCGCGGCGGTTCTGGTCGGTCTGGCCGTCGTAGCGGTGTGGCCGAGCTGTTGGTGGTTCGACCCGGTGATCGGCCTGGGCGTCGCCGCCGCGGCGATCTGGCAGGGCGTCAAGTCGTGGCGTGGCGAGAACTGCGGCTGCTGAATCCCGCGAGGGTCGTCATTCTTCGTCGGTCAGGTCGGGGGAGTCGTTGCCCCACGTGCTGGGTGCCATCTGCCGGGGCCTTGTTCACCCCGCTGCGGCGCTCAACGCGTCCACCGCCGCGTCGATGTTCGGGACGACCGCGGGACCGTAGCGGGCGACCAGTTGTCCGAGCGAGCGGGCGAGGTGCGGCCCCACCGCCTCTGCCAGCAGGACGTCCTCGCCAATCACGATGCCGCCGACCACGTGTGCCGCCATCAACCGGCCATCCGGAGTCACCTCGTAGCGCCAATCACTGATTTGCAGCCGTGCGGGTTGCGACCTGAACATCCCCCGACGGGCAGCGGTATGCGCAACGCCCGGTACCGCGGCAAAAACGTTGATCACCAACGCGATTCCGCCCGGTCCGGCCAGCGCGTCGGTCACGGTGCGGCTTACTCGCTCGGCATCGAAAGCCGCCATCAGTCGTTCATGGCCAGCACGAACGACGGCGAGATGGTTTCGGCCGTCCCACTGCGGCGCACCGCCGTTCCGGCGGCGTAGAACTCCACCGTGTGGAAGCCCCAGGCGTAGTTTTGGATAGCGAAATGCACCCCGACGACGCCGGATGCACCGTCGCGCTCGGCTTCGCTTTGCATGCGCGACATGGCCAACTCACGCGCTTCGTAGTTTCCCGTTGTCCACTGCGGCATCTCGACGTTGCGGCCCATTTGTCGCAAGGTTTGCAGAAAGCCTTGCGCAGCAATGTGAAAGACGCAGTTGCCCATGACGAACGCCACCGGCGCGTAACCCGATCGAAGCAGGGTCGCCATGTCCTGTCCCGACAGATGACTGGAGAAAGCCTGCCCATTGGCCCGCCGAAACGAGCCTGGTTTAGGGGTGTAGCGCACCGCGGTTCCGACCGCAATGAATTCCAGGTGCTCCGATTCAGCGCCGTGCTGGCGCCATTCCAAGCGCACACCGACCACGCCGTCGGCGCCCAAAGAGTCGGCCTCGGCCTGCATGCGGGACATGGCGTTCCAGCGCGCCCGGTATGTCGCCTCGGTCAGCACCGGCAGCTCGGATTGTTGCCGGATGCCGGTGAATTGGTAGCCCACGTGGTAGACGGAGACACCCATCACGAGATCGAGTGGCTCGAAACCGGCCCCGTGCAAGAGGGCGAATTCGCTGATGGACAGGTCCGACGTGAAGACCTTGTCGGCGTGCGAGAGTCGTTCGCTGGCAACGGGGTCGAGCGGAGTCGATGACACGTGGGCCCATCCTTTCAAAGATCGAGCCTTTCACCGATCGAGCTCTTCGCCGGTTGCGCACATCGTACGAGGTAGGCGTCGGGGCCGATGGCCGTTCAGTCCAAGCGGTACCGAATCAACCGTGAACTGTTCGCGACGACGGCGACGGACGAGGCGTTGTGCAGGATCGCGGCGAGCACGGGTGACAGTGCGCCGCCGGCGCCGATGAGCAACCCGGCGGCGTTCACGGCGATCGACATGCCGTAGTTCTGTCGGATGACCTCGACCGCGCGGGCGCCCAGGTCGCCGACGTCGAGTAGCCGCCGGAGGTCGTCGTTGGCCAGCGCGACGTCGGCGGTCTCGACCGCGACGTCGGTGCCGGCCAGCCCCATCGCGA
>Ga0302325_10014189_pt1 | contig 16963 bp, 15 predicted proteins | sample Palsa_T0_2_FD_201948 | JGI IMG/M metagenome (GOLD analysis project Ga0302325, IMG submission 201948) | Peat permafrost microbial communities from Stordalen Mire near Abisko, Sweden - Palsa_T0_2 | ecosystem: Environmental > Terrestrial > Soil > Palsa > Peat permafrost | place: Sweden: Abisko... | reverse complement strand
CGGGCGAGTCGGAGCGGACCTCGGCCCAGACCCACAGGCCGATGACCACCACGGTGACGCCGAACAGGCCCAGCACCGTGCTGTTCAGCCAGCCCCAGGTCGGCCCTTCCGACACGGCCACCAGGCCGGTCACGAGCCAGGCCGACATGAGGACCGCCCCCAGCCAATTGATCCGTCCCGAGGCGCGCACCGGTGAGGCGGGGACGAAGACGAAGGCGGCCACCGTGGCCAACAGGGTCATGACGAGGGGGATCCAGAAGAGCCAGTGGTACGACAGGTGCTCGATGATGGGCCCGGCCAGGATGATCCCCCCGCCGGCGCCGATCCCCAGGATGGCCGACATGATCCCGATCCCCGTCGACACCTTGGCCTTCGGGAACTCGTCGCGGATGATGCCGAAGGCGAGGGGGAACACCGCCCCTCCCATGCCCTGGACGGCCCGGCCGGCGAGCATCATCGGCAAACTCGTCGACAACGCACTGAGCAGGGTCCCGAGGGCCAGGCTGAAGAGGACGACGACGAGCATCTTCTCCTTGCCCACCATGTCGCCGATGCGGCCCAGGATCGGCGTGGCGATGGCGGCGCTCAGGAGATAGGCGGTGAGGAGCCAGGTCGCCCCCGTGGCCGAGGTGTGCAGCAGGTGCTCGAGGTCGGGGATGGCCGGGATGATCAGCGACTGCAGGAGGCTGAAGGCCAGGGCGGCCATGGCCAGGACGGCGAAGGTGGCGCCGTAGTGGATCCTCTTGTCTGTCACGTGGGGGTCGGGCACAGGGGCGTCGGGCACGTCGGGCCTCTCAGAACCGGAACGCTTCTTCCGGTTGTGAGCAGACGATAGCCGCCGGGGCGGGGGGCCGGCGACGGGGGCGGGCCACGGGCAGGACGGGCCGCGCATTGACGTTAACGTGAAGGAATCTTCCCGTTCACGTAAGGGATGACCGACGTCCCGGAGGGCGATGACCGACCTCGAGCGACCGACACGAGCGGAGATGGCTTCCCCCGTGGTGAGCGAAAGCTACAAGTGGACGGCGCTGTTCGTCTCCACCCTGGGGATGCTCATGGCCACCATCGACGGCTCCATCGTCCTCATCGCCCTGCCCGACGTCTTCCGGGGGATCGGGATCAACCCGCTCCAGCCCGGGAACACCTTCTACCTCCTGTGGATGATCCTCGGCTTCCTCGTCGTCACGAGCGTCCTGGTGGTCTCGCTCGGCCGGCTCGGTGACATATACGGCCGGGTCCGGATCTACAACCTCGGCTTCGCCGTCTTCACCTTCTTCTCCCTGTTGCTCACCATCACCTGGACCCACGGTCACGCGGCGGGGGTCTGGCTCATCGCCATGCGGATCTTCCAGGCCGTGGGGGCGGCGATGTTGATGGCCAACTCGGCCGCCATCCTGACCGATGCCTTCCCCGCCGGCCAGAGGGGTCTGGCCCTCGGTGTGAACCAGGCGGCCGCCTTCAGCGGGTCCTTCATCGGGCTCGTGCTCGGCGGGGTCCTGGCCCCGATCAACTGGCGGCTCATCTTCCTCGTCTCTGTGCCCGTCGGGGTGCTCGGGACCGTCCTCGGCTATCTGAAGCTCCGGGAGCTGGGCCAGCGGCGGCCGGCGGCCATCGACTGGCCCGGGAACATCACCTTCGGGGTGGGCCTGATCCTGATCATGGTGGGGATCACCTACGGGATCGAGCCCTACGGCCACAGCAACATGGGTTGGGAGAACCCCTTCGTCCTCGGGTCCATCGGGATCGGGCTGGTCTTCCTGGCCGCCTTCTGCGTCATCGAGACCAAGGTGGCCCAGCCCATGTTCCGGCTCCAGCTCTTCAAGATCCGGGCCTTCACGGCCGGAGTCTTCGCCAGCTTCCTGGCCGCCCTCAGCCGGGGCGGCCTGATGTTCATGCTCGTGATCTGGTTGCAGGGAATCTGGTTGCCCCTCCACGGCTACGACTTCGCCCGGACACCGCTGTGGGCCGGGATCGCCATGATCCCGCTCACCCTCGGGCTCCTCATATCCGGGCCGATCACGGGGATCCTCTCCGACCGTTACGGGGCCCGACCGTTCGCCACCGGGGGGATGATCGGCGCCGGGATCTCCTTCGGGCTGCTCGAGCTGCTGCCCATCAACTTCCCCTACTGGGTCTTCGGGCTCCTGCTCTTCCTCACCGGACTCACCATGGCGGCCTTCGGCTCCCCGAACCGGACCGGCGTGATGAACAGCCTTCCGGCCGAGCACCGGGGGGCGGGCTCGGGGATGAACACCACCTTCCAGAACTCGGCCCAGGTCTTCTCCATCGGGATCTTCTTCACCCTGATGATCGTGGGCCTGTCGGCCACCCTGCCCCACAGCCTCTACCACGGCCTGGTCGGCCACGGTGTGCCGGCGGCCATCGCCGAGCGGGCCGCCCACCTGCCCCCCGTCTCCACGCTCTTCGCCGCCTTCTTGGGCTACAACCCGGTCGAGCACCTGATCGGCGCCGGGACGGTGGCCCATCTGTCGGCCGCCCAGCAGAAGGTGCTCCTCGGCCACGGCTTCTTCCCGTCGCTCATCTCGGCGCCCTTCAAGGCCGGGCTCCATGCCGCCCTCGACTTCGCCATCGTGGCCAGCGTCCTGGCGGCGGCGGCCTCGTGGACCCGGGGGGCCATGTACGTCCACGACGAGCCTGCGGCCGCCCCGTCACCGGTCGGGGCCCCGGAGCCGGGTCCGGCGGCGAACGGGGCGGGCCGACCGGGAACGGTGTCGGAGGCCGAGCCGACGGGAGTGGCCGCCGCCCCCGGCGGCGGGTCCCTGGGAGGCGGCTCGTGACCGCCGACCAGACGAGGACCGAACCGGGGGCCGTGGTCTTCCGGATCGGCGAGGTGGCCAAGCTCACCGGTCTCACCACCCGGACGCTGCGCTACTGGGAGGAGCTCGGCCTCGTGGCCCCGAGCTCCTACGGACCGGGCGGTGACCGCCACTACACGGCGCCCGACATGAACCGGGTGACGAGGATCAGGGACCTCCAGAGACTGCTCGGCTTCTCCCTGGCCGAGGTCAGGGTCGTCCTCGACACCGAGGAGGTCGACGTCCTCGACCGGGTGAAGTCCGAGTTCCGCTCGGGCGACCCCACCCCCAGTCGCCAGCGCGAACTGGTGGACGAGGCCATCGCCGCCAACGACCAGCTCCTGACCCGACTGGACGACACCCTGGCCCGGATCGAGGCCTTCCGGGCCGAGCGGGTGGCCAGCGCCGGTCGGCTGCGGGCGCGTCGCAAGGCTCTGGCGCAGACATCACCGGTCACCGAAGCGACCGGGACCGACGAGACAAGGAGGCACTGATGACGGATGCGATGCGAGCGGAGACGGTGTCCATCACCGGCGCCGGGGGTGACGAGATCGAGGCCTATCTGGCCCAACCGCTCGACCGGTCGTCGGTCGGCGGTGTGGTGGTCATCCATCACATGCCCGGATACGACGAACCGACGAAGGAGATCACCCGGAGGTTCGCGGCCAACGGCTATCTCGCCGTGTGCCCCAACCTCTACTGGCGCGAGGCCCCCGGTGCCAGTCCCGACGACGCGGCGGCCACGGCCCGGGCCCGAGGTGGGGTCCCCGACGAGCGGTTGGTGGGCGACGTGGCCGGTGCCGCCGACCATCTCAAGTCGCTGCCCCAGTCGAACGGGAAGGTGGCGACCATCGGCTACTGCTCGGGGGGCCGGCAGTCCTTCCTGGCCGCCTGCAGCCTGGACCTCGACGCCGCCGTCGACTGCTACGGCGCCTTCGTGATCGCCGCCCCGCCCGAGGGGGCGCCGCTCAAGGTGGGCCCGATCGCCCATCTGGCCGAGAACCTCTCGTGCCCGCTCCTCGGGCTCTTCGGCGCCGAGGATGCCTTCCCGTCGCCGGCCGAGGTGTCCGAACTCGAGAAGATCCTGGCCGACAAGGGCAAGACGTTCTCCTTCCACTCCTACGAAGGAGCGGGCCACGCCTTCTTCGCCACCAACCGTCCGAGCTACCGGCCCGAGGCGGCCAACGACGGCTGGGAGAAGATCTGGGAGTTCTTCGGCCGCTACCTGGCCGGCTGACACCGAAGAAAGGAGATCGCCGGTGTGCACCTATGAGACCAGACACGTGGCCGTGCGGGGGAGCGGGAAGGGGGCCGAGGGATGGTTCGCCGTCACCGACGCCACCGTCTACTTCGACCATCCCGTCCACGCCCCCGCCGACCACACCCTGAACATCGATCTGCTCAACCCCGGGCGGGGCCCCGGCTCGAGGGTGGCCCTCGAGCTCGATCCCGTCTCGGCCGGTGAGCTGGCCCGGGCCATCCTCGAGGCCCTGGACACCGCGCCGGCAGCTCTCATGGGATCCTCTAGGGCCTGAGTCCTTTCCTATCGGAGAGCGACGGACCCGACGAGGGGAGACGACGATGACGACGACGAACCCGATGCAGCTGGGCATGGTCGGCCTGGGGCGGATGGGAGCGGGCCTCGTCCGACGCCTCATGGCCGACGGCCACCGGTGTGTCGTCTTCGACGTGGACCCGAAGGCGGTGGCCGCCCTCGTGCAGGACGGAGCCACAGGGGCCGGTTCCATGGCCGACTTCGTCCAGAAGCTGACGGTGCCCCGGGCCGCCTGGGTCATGGTCCCCGCCGGCGACATCACGGGGAAGACCATCGAGGAACTGGGCTCCCACATGGAGTCGGGGGACATGATCATCGACGGGGGCAACTCGTACTACCGCGACGACATCCGTCGGGCCGAGAAGTTGTCGGCCCGGGGGATCCACCTCATCGACTGCGGGACGAGCGGCGGCGTGTGGGGGATCGAACGCGGCTTCTGCCTCATGATCGGGGGCGACGACGGCGTCGTCGAGCACCTGAGCCCCATCTTCGCCACCATCGCCCCCGGCGTCGGCACCGCCCCCCGGACCCCGGGCCGGACCGGGGAGCCTGATTCGGCCGAGCAGGGTTACCTCCACTGCGGACCCAACGGCGCCGGCCACTTCGTGAAGATGGTCCACAACGGGATCGAGTACGGGATGATGGCCTCGTTCGCCGAAGGCCTCAACATTCTCCACAACGCCGATATCGGCAAGACCAAGGCCGACGGTGACGCCGAGACGGCACCGTTGGAGGAGCCCGAGTACTACCAGTACGACATCGACACCACGGCGGTGACCGAGGTCTGGCGACGGGGCTCGGTCATCGCTTCCTGGTTGCTCGACCTCACGGCCGAGGCGCTCTACGCCTCGCCCGAGTTGAAAGAGTTCGCCGGCCGGGTCTCGGACTCCGGAGAAGGCCGGTGGACGTCGATCGCCGCCATCGACGAGGGTGTGCCGGCACCGGTGCTCACGGCGTCGCTCTACTCCCGTTTCGCTTCTCGGGGCCTCGACGACTTCTCCAACAAGGTGCTCTCGGCCATGCGCAAGGGGTTCGGTGGCCACGACGAGAAGAAGGCCTGACCTCGGCTCTGAGACCTGTGTGTTTGGCTCTTCGTCGTTGTGGGCACGCGTCAGAGGAGCGGCGGAAAGCGTCTAGGGTCGCGTACCGAGCCGGGAGCGCACCATGTCATCACCGAGAACGTCAGCACGGAGAACGAAGAGAACTGATCTCCAGTCGCAGTACGCCGGTAACGACCTGACGGCCACCGTCAACGGGAACCGGGGCTGTGTCACCAGTCCATCGCAGGCCATCGACCAGGACGCCACCGACGGGGCCACCATCTCGGTGACCGAGAACGGCAACCGGATCGTCGTACGGTCGTGACCGTGCGCCGCCACCTCGCCCGGGGCGCCGGTGCCCTGCTCCTGGTGGCGCTGGTGGTGGGAACGACGGCCGGGGTGAGCGGGGCCAAGGCCAAGGGCCATCTGGCCACCCCCACACTGAAGACGGCGGTCGGTAGCGCCACCATCGCCCTGGGCTCGACCGACACCGACACGGCCACGGTGACGGGCACATCCCACCTGGGATCGCCGACGGGCACCGTCACCTTCTCCGCCTGCGGACCCACGTCGAGCGCCACCCCCTGCACGGCGCCGGACGCCGGCTCGGCCAGTGCCGGGCTGAGCCCCGGCGCCCGGCACCGCTCGACGGCCAGCGCCACCATCGACCCCGGCTCTCCCGGGTGGTACTGCTTCCTCGACCAGTACACCGGCGACGCCCACTACAAGCCGGTGAGTGACAACAACGCCGGCACCGAGTGCCTCGACGTGACCGGCACCACGTCCACCTCCACACCGAAGCTCACATCGGCGCTCGGTAGCGCCACCATCGCCCTCGGTTCGACCGACACCGACACGGCCACCGTGACGGGCACGGCCTCGGCCGGCTCCCCCACCGGCACCGTCACCTTCTCGGCCTGCGGGCCCACCGCCGGTGCCACCCCCTGTACGGCGCCGAACGCCGGCTCGGCCACGGCCGAGGTGAGCCCGGAGTCGGGCGACCGCTCCGTGGCCAGCGCCTACATCGAACCCGAGACCACGGGCTGGTACTGCTTCCTCGACCAGTACAGCGGTGACGGCAATTACTCGGCCGTGAGTGACAACGACACCGGTAGCGAGTGTCTGGACGTGACCGGCTCCACGGGCACGTCCACGCCCACGTTGCGGACGTCGCTCAGTCCTTCCAGTGTCCCCGTGGGCACCAGCGCCGTCGACACGGCCACGGTGACCGGCGCTGCCGCGGCGGGTTCGCCGACGGGCACCGTCACCTTCGCCGCCTGCGGGCCGACGGCCAGTGCCACCCCGTGCACCTCACCGAACATCGGTCCCGCCACCGCCGAGCTGAGCCCGGAGTCGGGCGACCGCGCTGACGCCAGTGCCACCATCACCCCGGGGGCCGCCGGCTGGTACTGCTTCCTCGACCAGTACAGCGGCGACGGCAGTTATTCGGCCGTGAGTGACAACGACACCGCTACCGAATGCCTCGACGCCACCGCCACGGACGGTACGGCCACCAAGGTCACAGCCACGAGGATGGCGGTGCCGCGCCGGTCCACGGCCACGGTGGTGACGGCGCGGTGACCAAGCCGGTCGCCGTCCTGTTCGACGTGGACGAGACGCTCGTCCACACCGGCGGAGCGGGGGCGAAGAGCTGGAAGGCGGCCTTCGACAAGCTCTACGGCATCCCCGCCGACATCGGCCAGCACACCTCGGCCGGCGAGACCGATCCCGAGGTGTCGACGGAGACGTTCCAGGGGGTGCTCCACCGGGACCCGACTCCCGACGAACTGGGTAGGCTCTACGCCCAGTACCTGTTGAGCCTGTCCGAGGAGATCTGGGCCTCCAAGGAGTACCGGGTCCTCCCCGGGGCCGAGCGGACCCTCGTACAGCTGGGGGAGGCGGGGGTGACACTCGGCCTCGTCTCCGGAGCCATGGAAGGGGCGGCCCGGACCAAGCTCATGCCGGGTAACCTGAACCGGTTCTTCGTCTTCGGCGCCTACGGCTCGGACTCACCGGACCGGGCCGAGCTGACCGAACTGGCCATCGCCAAGGCCACCCGTCTGCACGCCGGGCTCACCGCCGGCCAGGTCTTCGTGGTGGGCGACACCCCGCGTGACATCGAGGCGGCCCAGGCCGCCGGGGCCGTCTCGGTGGGTGTGGCCACCGGCCACTATTCGACGACCGAGCTCCAGGCGGCCGGGGCCGACCACGTGCTCGGATCCCTGGAGGAGACCTTTCCGGGACTCTGACGTCCGAGGCTCCGGCGGGTGTGACCCAGGGGCCATGCTGGTGGTCGATGAGCCAACCACGGGAGCCGTCGGCCACCGACCGCGTCGCATCGATCTCCCGCGGCCCGCGGGAGGCGGAACCGGCATGGGTACGCCGTCCCCACGACCGGCGCTTCGAGTGGCGCCGGCTCTTCTCCGAGGTCTTCGGCACCTTTCTTCTGGTCCTCGTGGCCGCCGGGGGCCCGGTGGTGAACGGGCTCCACCCCGGCCAGGTTCCCCTCGATGCCCGGGTGGTGGCGCCGGGGCTGATGGTCATGGCCATCATCTACTTCATGGGCATGGTGAGCGGCGCCCACTTGAACCCGGCCGTCACACTGTCCTTCGCCGTCCGGGGCAATTTCCCCTGGGTCCGCGTGCCCGGCTACATCGGCGCCCAGATCGTCGGCTCCGCCGCCGCCGCCGGGCTTCTGCGCGCTCTGTTCGGTGATGTCGCCCATCTCGGTGCCACCCTTCCGGCCGCCCGCATGGCGTCGTGGAAGTCGGCGGTCATCGAACTGATCCTCACCCTCGGGCTGGTGAGCGTGATCCTGGGAACGGCATCGGGTGCCCGCAATGTCGGTGCCAATGCCGCCATCGCCGTCGGCGGCTATGTCGCTCTGAGCGGCCTGTGGGCCGCGGCACTGACCGGTGCGTCGATGAACCCGGCCCGCTCACTGGGTCCCGAGCTCATAGGGGGAGACTGGCAGAGCTGGTGGGTCTACCTGGTCGGTCCCCTGGCCGGGGGCCTCCTGGCCGTGGGCGGGGCCTGGATCCTGAGGGGACCACCGAGCCTCGAGGGCGACGAAGCGGCCCAGGGAGATGAGCAACAGCCCGCCGGCACCGCGCCCCCCGGGGTCGTCACGACGTGAGGGCCGCCTACGCTGGCCTCCGGAAACGGAGGCAGGGCCATGGCGAGCGAGCACTGGAAGGACGAGCCCGAGGAGCAGGACTTCCCGGCGGCGCGCAATTATCTGTCGCTCCTGGTGGAGCCGGCCGAGGCGAAGAGGTTGGCCAAAGCTCTGGAGCGGAGCTCCGAGCTCGAGCACTTCATGGCCAAGGACATCCTGCGGGCGAGCCGCCTGCCGCTCCTCCCGGCCGATAACCACGAGGTGGCGAAGGATCTGGGCAAGGTGAAGGCGGGGGCCAAGCTCTCGCCCGTCCTCCTCGTCCGGGGCACCCCTCTGTGGGTGGCCGACGGCTACCACCGCGTCTGTGCCAGCTATCACCTCGACGAGGACGCCGAGATTCCGTGCCGCATCGCGAGCCGGGGTAGCAAGGCCTCCTAGATCCCGGCCGGCCCCGGCCCGCCCACGTTCAACGTTCTGACCTGGGCTCTTATCCGCGCAACGGCCCCCGGCCCCGGCTGCCGCCAATGTCCCGATGCCTGGGGCCATACCAAGACCTTCACGTTAACGTTAAGATAATGGCGTGCCGCAGAACAGCAACGGGCCGGACCGGGCCGCCCACCGCCCGGCGACCGCAGCCGCGGCCACGGACGACGCCACCGACACGGCCGAGAGCCGCTACAAGTGGGTCGCCCTGTCCATCATCACCCTGGGCACGCTCATGGTCTTCATCAACCAGTCGATCGTGCTCATCGCCCTCCCGGCCATCTTCCGGGGCATCGACCTGAACCCCCTGACCCCGGCCAACACCGGCTACATGCTGTGGATGCTCATGGGCTTCATGGTGGTGCTGGCCGTCCTGCTGGTGACGCTCGGTCGGGTGGGCGACATCTTCGGTCGGGTGAAGATGTACAACCTCGGTTTCGTCGTCTTTACCCTGTTCTCGATCCTGCTGTCGGTCACCTGGCTGCACGGGTCGGGGGCGGCCGTCTGGCTCATCGCCATGCGGGTCGGTCAGGGGGTGGGCGGGGCCATGCTCTTCGCCAATTCCTCGGCCGTCATCACCGACGCCTTCCCGGCCGACCAACGCGGCCTCGGCCTCGGCCTCAACAACGTCGCCGCCATCGGCGGTGGTTTCATCGGCCTCGTCCTCGGTGGGCTGTTGGCGCCCGTCCAGTGGCACCTGGTCTTCCTCATCTCCGTCCCCTTCGGGATCTTCGGGACGGTCTTCGCCTACCGGAAGCTCGAGGATCGCAGCATCCGGACCCGGGCCCGCATCGACTGGTGGGGCAACGCCACCTTCGCCGCCGGGCTCATCCTCATCCTGGTGGGGATCACCTACGGCCTCCTCCCCTACGGCCACCACACCATGGGGTGGACGAGCCCCACGGTCCTGGGGGAGATCATCGGCGGCCTCGTGCTGCTGGTGGTGTTCTGCGTCATCGAGACGCGCGTCGCCTCTCCCATGTTCCGGCTGACGCTGTTCCGGATCAGGGCCTTCACCGCCGGCAACGTGGCCAGCGCCATGGCCTCGCTCAGTCGTGGTGGCCTCATGTTCATGCTCATCATCTGGCTGCAGGGGATCTGGCTGCCCCTCCACGGCTACAGCTTCAGCTCGACGCCGCTGTGGGCCGGCATCTACATGGTGCCGTTGACCGTGGGCTTCCTGGCCGCCGGTCCCCTGGCCGGGCACCTGGCCGACCGCTACGGGGCCCGGCCCTTCGCCTCGGGTGGCCTGGTGCTGGTGGCGGTGTCGTTCCTGCTGCTGCAGGCGCTGCCCGTCGACTTCGGCTACCCGACGTTCGCCGTCCTCCTCCTCGTGAACGCCGTGGGCATGGGCCTGTTCATCGCCCCCAACCAGACGGGCATCATGAACAGCCTCCCGAGCAACCAGCGCGGGGCAGGGGCGGGTATGGCGGCCACCTTCAACGCCTCGGCCCAGGTGCTGTCGATCGGCATCTTCTTCACGCTCATGATCCTGGGCCTGGCGGCGTCACTGCCCACCGCCCTGCTCCACGGACTGCTGGCCCAGGGCGTGGACCGGGCCACGGCCGTCCGCGTCTCGCACCTCCCCCCGGTGGGATCGCTCTTCGCCGCCTTCCTCGGCTACAACCCCATGGCCACGTTGCTCGGGCCGACGGCCCTGCACCACATGTCGGTGGCCCAGGCCCACTACATCACGGGCCGGTCGTTCTTCCCCCACCTCATCTCGACTCCCTTCGGCAAGGGCCTCGAGAAGGCCTTCGACTTCGCCGCCATCGTCTGTCTCCTCGGGTCCGTCGCCTCTCTCCTGCGCGGTGGGAAGTACCACCACAGCGACACCGGTGACGAGTTCCTCCCGCTGGAACCGGCCGAGGAAGCGGTGGCCGAGACCGAGCCCCTGCTGGTGAGCTGATTCATGGCCCGGACCACGGGGGTGAAGGGCCGGGAGCCGGCACCGGTGGGGGACCCCGGGGACGACGGCGCCGTGGGAACGGGGACGGGGGAGCCCGAGCCGGGCCTGCGCATCAGCGACGCCGCCTCGCGCGTCGGGGTCTCGGCCCGCACCCTGCGTTACTACGACGAGCTCGGCCTGTTGTGCCCGACGCTCTACACCCCCGGCGGCGAGCGCCGTTACCGCCGCACCGACCTCGTCCAGCTCCAGCGCATCCTCGAGCTGCGCGAAGCCCTGGGGATGAACCTCGACGAGATCAAGGAGTTCCTCGAGTCCGAGCAACGGCTCGACGAGGTCCGCGCCGCCTACCGGGCCGAGCAGGAGCACGACACGGCGGCTGCCCGGGTCCAGCGCCGGGCGCTGCTCGAGGAGGCTCTGACCCTGAACGAATCGCTGAAGGAACAATTGAACGCCAAGCTGGCCCGGATGGACGCCTTCCGGGCCACCCTGGCCCGCAACGCCGACCGCTGCCGGGAGCTGCTGGCCGAGCTGCAGTGAGACACCGCCGTCGCCCTAGAGGTCAAGTGCGTTGACTGTCAACGAACTTGTATATATGGTGGCGACCATGGACGACGAGATCCCCTTCCGCCCCACCCCCACCCTGATGCGCGCCGCGCGCGGCACCTACGCGCAGGCCATCCGGGCCCAGCTGCACGCCATCGGCATCGACGACCTGCCCCGCAACGGTGCCTTCATCCTGGCCGAGATCGACACCGCGGGCGGGGCCCCACCGGACCTGCCCGCCGATCTGGGCGTCACCAAACAGGCCGTCAGCCAGGCGATCGACGCCATGGTGAACCGGGGCTTCCTCCACCGGGGTCCCGATCCCGACGACCGCCGTCGGATCACCCTCGAGCTGACCGACCGGGGCCGGCAGGCGGCGGAGGCGGCGGGGCGGGGCGTGGAGGCGGTCGACCGCCAACTGTGCGAGCGGGTGTCGGCCGACCAGGTCGAGGCCATGCGGACCGCCCTGCAGTCCCTGGCCGACATCAAGAGCACCGGTGTGGCCACGGGAGTGGGGAGGCGCCGCCGGACCCGTCAGCTGCGTCGTTTTAGTCCCGTCTTCCCCGTCCGGAGCCTGGCCGTCGCCCTGGCCCACTACTCGGCTCTCGGTTTCGACGCCTTCGCCTACGACGGCGGCCACGACTACGGGTTCGCCGACCGTGACGGCACCGGGCTCCACCTGGCGGCTGACCCCGACCACGATCCGGCCCACGCCGCCTCGACCTATCTCTATGTGGGCGACGCCGACGCGCTGTTCGAGGAGTGGAGCCGGCCCGGTATCGGCGGCCGTACGGCGCCGGTCGAGCCCACGCCCTACGGACTGCGCGAGGGCTCGCACACCGACCCCGACGGGAACCTGATCCGTTTCGGCTCGCCCGTGGAGGAGTGAGCCGGCCCGGGGGCCGGGGAACGGCCCCGCACCGGGGCCAGAGCCGGGGTCCTGACGCCATGGAGGCCGGCGCGGGAGGCTGTGGCCGTGACGGCGCACGTGCTCCGGGGGCTGGGGGTGTTCCACCACCACATCGGGCGCAGCCTGGTCTCCATCATCCTGCTGTCCATCGCCAGCGCCGCCGCCTACGGTCTGGCCGCCGTCCTCCAGCAGCACGCGGCGATCCGCCAACCACCGGAGTTGTCGGTGCGCGTCGGGCTCCTCGTGGGGCTGGCCCGCCGACCCCTGTGGCTCATCGGGAACCTCCTCGACGGCGTGGGCTACCTCTTCCAGTTCCTGGCCCTGCGCCGAGGGTCGCTCGTCCTCGTCGAGCCCATCCTCGTCCTGAGCCTCGTCTTCGCCCTGCCGGTGGCGGCGTGGCTCGACCACCGTCACATCTCCGCCTCCGACATCGCCTCGACGGTGGTCATCATGGCCGGCCTGGCCCTCTTCCTGACCGTGGCCCACGCCGGTCTCGGTCATCCCCGGGCGTCGGTCGAGGCGTGGGCGGTGCTCACCGGTGTCATCGTCGCCGTCTGTGTGGCCCTGACGGTCGGGGCCCAGCGCGGCTCCCGGCGCCGGGCCGCCGTGCTCTTCGGCGCCGGCTCGGGCACGGCTTTCGGTTACGTGGCCGCCGTCACCGAGCGCACCGGCCACCTCCTGAACCGCGGCGTGCTGTCCACCCTCAGCTCCTGGGAGCCCTACGCCCTGCTGGCCGGGGGCGCCGTCGCCCTGCTCCTCACCCAGAGCGCCTTCCACGCCGGTGCCCTGCGGCTGTCGCTGCCCACCCTGACGGTGGCCCAACCGCTGGTGGCCGTGGCCATCGGCCTCGGGCTCTTCGGCGAGCACGTGAACTCCCACGGGTCGGCCCCCGGCTTCGAGGGCCTCGGGCTGGCCATGGTCGTCTTCGGTGTCTTCGCCCTCACCCGCTCACCGGTGATCGGGATGGAGCCGGAGCCCGACGGGGACAATCCGACGGCCCCGGTCTGACCCGTGCCCCACCGGCGCCATGGTGGGCATAGCGTCGAGGTGATGCCTGCCGTCGGTCGTTTCTCCCGGGCCCGGCGAGACGAGGAGGCCCCGCCCCTGCCGCTCCCGGCCGGGCCGGTGTCCAACGGCGAGTTCATCCCGGCACCGCCCACCGCTCTCAGCCGGGCCACCGACGAGCTCATCCGCTCGGCCGTCGACGACGCCGCCCGGCGCCTGGGTATGGACCGGCGACGCTTTTTGTGCGGTGCCGGGGCGGTGGCGGCTTCCCTGGCCGCCTTCGAGATGGCCGGCTGCGCGGCGGTCACGTCGGCACGGTCGGCCCAGGCCCGGCCACGCGGCCCGGGCGGGAAGTACCGCACACCCTCCCCCCTCGACGCCGACGCCTGTCAGGAGACCATGGCCACGAGCGGCGAGTTCATCTTCGACGTCCACACCCACCACGTCATCCCCGCCGGCCCCTGGGTCGAGAACGCCCCCGACACCGTCGGGCTCGTCCTCGGCATGCTCCCCGCCGGTTGCAGCGACGTGCCCCGCCTCGACTGTGTGGACCGGGCCACCTACCTCCACGACATGTTCCTGGCCAGCGACACCACGGTGGCGGTGCTGACCGACGTCCCCAACTCGGGCCCGTCCACCGCCCCCGTCCCTTTCGCCGCCGCCCTCGACACCCGGGAGATCACCGCCGGGCTCACCCACGGCGGGGCCAGCCGGGTGTTGGTGGAGAACATCCTGGCCCCCAACGTCGGCCCCCTGGAGGCGACGCTCGACGAGATGACGGCGGCCGCCTCGAGCGGGCACCTGGCCGCCTTCAAGGTGTACACGGCGTGGAGCCCGAGCGCGGTGGGGTACTCGCTACTGGACCCCGCCATCGGGCTCCCCACCGTGCAGCACGCCCACGATCTGGGCATCAAGACCTTCGTGGCCCACAAGGGGCTCCCGCTCGTTAACTTCGACCCCGCCTTCAACCATCCCGACGACGTGGTGGCGGTGTCGCGGTTGTACCCCGACATGAACTTCGTCATCTACCACTCGGCCTGGGACCCGAGCCACGTCGAAGGCCCCTACGACCCGACGGCCACCATCGGCATCGACACCGTCCTCGCCGCCCTCGACCGTCACGGCGTCCCCCCCAACGACAACGTCTGGGTGGACATGGCGGCCATGTGGCGCCAGCTGCTCACCCAGCCCGACCAGGCGGCCCACGCCGTGGGCAAGATCCTGAGCCGGGTGGGGGAGAGGCGGGTGCTGTGGGGGACGGACTCCATCTGGTACGGCAGCCCCCAGCCCCAGATCATGGCCCTGCGCGCCTTCCAGATCAGCGACGAGTACCAGGAGACCTACGGCTACCCGGCTCTCACGGCGCAGACGAAAGCAGCCGTCTTCGGCCTGAACGGGGCCGAGCTCTTCGGCATCGACCCCACGGCCACCCGCTGCGCGCTGGCCGGCGACCCGCTCGACGACGGCATCTCGGAGACGGCCCAACTGCATGCCGACGGGGCCCTGCCGTCACCGTGGCGCCCCCACGGGCCTACCACCCGGCGGCAGATGCTGGCCTGGCTGGCCTCACCGGCCACCCGGTGGCGACCGACTTAGGTGGCGCCCCCGCTGTCGGACGAGGAACTCATCGACCGCTCGCTGGCGCTGGCCACCGAGCTACTCGTCGCCGCCCGGGCCGGGACCTCGCGTCGGCAACGGCGTCGCCAACTCCGGCTCCGGCGCCTGCTGGCCAGCGAATCGGGCACCCGACTGGTCTTCGCCCTGGCCGACCGGGTGCTCCGACCCACCGACGCCCGGACGGCGGCCCGCCAGCTGGACCGGGTCACGGCCGGGGACCTGGCCGGGGTGTCGACGCCCGACCGCGCCCTCCTGCGCTTGGGCTCGGTGGCCGCCGCCGTCGCCCCGGGGCCGGTGGTGGGTCTGGTGGCGGCCCGGCTGCGGCGCGAGACGGGTTCCCTCGTCTACCCGGCGGAACCGGCCCCCCTCCGACGGCGGCTGGCCCGGTTGTGGGCCGAGGGCCGGCGGCCCAACCTGAACCTTCTGGGGGAGGCCATCCTCGGCTGGGGTGAGGCGGAGAGGCGGACGGCGGCGGTGGACGCCCTGCTCGGCCGTCCCGACGTCGACTGCGTCTCGGTCAAGGTGTCGTCGGTGGCCGCTGGGTTGTCCCTCATCGACTTCGAGGGATCGGTGGCCCGGATCACCGGGCCGCTCGAGCATCTTTACCGCCGCGCCTCGGCCGCCGGTCCGGGGACGGCCAAACTCGTCAACCTGGACATGGAGGAGCACCGCGACCTCGATCTGACCGTCGAGTCCTTCCTGCGCTGCCTCGACGGTGACGAGTTCACCCACCTCACCGCCGGCATCGCCCTGCAGGCCTATCTCCCCGACACCCACGCCGCCCTCGACCGCCTGCTCGACTGGGCCGCACGGCGTCAGGCGGCCGGTGGGGCCCCCATCCGGGTCCGCCTGGTCAAGGGGGCCAATCTGGCCATGGAGAACGTGGACGCCGAGCTCCACGGTTGGCCCCCCGCCCCCTACGCCACCAAGGCCGACACCGACGCCTCCTACGTCCGGCTTCTGGAGCGCCTGGTGGAGGCGGCGGCCACGGGGGTGCTGTCCGTCGGCGTGGCCTCCCACAATCTCTTCGATGTGGCCCTGGCCCTCGTCCTCTCCGACGAGGCGGGGACGCCGGTCGACATCGAGATGCTGGCCGGGATGGCCGACAGCCAGGCGGCGGCGGTGGCCGGCCGATCGGGGCGTCTGCTCTTCTATGTACCCACCACCACCCGGCGGGACTTCCGCAACGCTCTGGCCTACCTGGCCCGGCGGCTCGACGAGAACACCACCCCGGAGGGGTTTCTGCGCCACGCCCTCGACATGGTCCCCGGCAGCCCGGCGTGGCAGGACCAGGCCGACCGCTTCGCCGTCTCGGTGAGGTCCCGGCACCAGGTGAGGACGCAGCCCTTCCAGGAGCAGGACCGGACCCGGCCCGCGGTGGCGGCGGCGTCGGTCCACTCGGCCCCGTCGTTCAGCAACGAGCCCGACACCGACCTCACCGCGCCGGCCAACCGCCGGTGGGCGCGCTCGGCGCTCGAGGGGTCCACCGTGTCGGTGCCGGCGCCGGCCTCGGAGGCGGACGTCGACGCCGCCGTGGTGGCCGCCGCCACGGCCGGGCGGACGTGGGGAGCCGCGGCGGCGGGCGAACGTCGCTCCGTCCTCGAGGCGACGGCCCGGTCGATGGCCGCCGGACGGGCCGCGGCGGTGGCGGCCATGGCCGGCGAAACGGGCAAGACCTTCGCCGAGGCCGATCCCGAGGTCTCCGAGGCCGTCGACTACGCCCGCTGGTACGCGGCGGGGACCGAGCTCCTGGCCCGCCTGGAGGACGAGGTGGCCAGTGTGGCCTGCGGGGTGGTGGTGGTGTCCCCTCCGTGGAACTTCCCCTATGCCATCCCCGCCGGCGGGGTGCTGGCGGCGGTGGCCGCCGGCAACAGCGTGATCCTCAAGCCGAGCCCCGAGGCCGTGGGCACCGGCGCCCTCCTCGTCGAACAGCTGCACGGGGCCGGGCTGGGACAGGGCGTGGTGCAGCT
>Ga0302325_10014188_pt1 | contig 16964 bp, 22 predicted proteins | sample Palsa_T0_2_FD_201948 | JGI IMG/M metagenome (GOLD analysis project Ga0302325, IMG submission 201948) | Peat permafrost microbial communities from Stordalen Mire near Abisko, Sweden - Palsa_T0_2 | ecosystem: Environmental > Terrestrial > Soil > Palsa > Peat permafrost | place: Sweden: Abisko... | reverse complement strand
AAGCCGATCGCATCAGTGCAATAGTGCTTTCATAGATTTAATAGGCTCGCTTTAAGGCTACCTCCTTTCCCTGCCCGTTAATGCCTGAGGCATTGGTGTATATAGTCAGGTTCCACGTCTCCCTAATAATACAACCTTCTTGCCCCCTACCTTTTCTCTGCCGGGCCTTGCCCCTTAGCCGAAGCTTGCTTAGCTCCTTCGGCCCCAGTTCACCCGGAGACAGCCAATCTTCAAATTGTCCGAGGCTTCGACGCTAACCACAACTCTATTCCAATCTGTACGTCAATGGCAGCTAATACGACCGGGTCTATATCACTGCTTACACCGCGACAATGTTCCTCCTTCAATCGTTTATTACTTCTCTTTGGCATGCATCACTTGATGCCGCTGCCATGATTTTCCTCCGGACCATCCTCCTTTTCCACTCGTTTACGTGTCTCTGGAACGCCGTTGACGCAGCTCCTTATGAAGGAAAGACACAGCTCATACCCGAGGGCCCTGACGATTGGCAGAAATACGTACGATCTCCTCCCAGCCCGATTGTGTACCCGGCACGCATTGTCGCCAACTACACCCAAGGGAATGTGACGAACCCTGAGGGCCTCCTCACTGGAAAAGGGCCAACGCTGTTCACGAGGAATGCACCAGCAAACACGACCTCGCTAGACTTACCTCCAACTATCGTCGTCGACTTTGGTCAGAACATTGCTGGATATCTGTCCGTTTCATTTGGTGGTTCTTACAATAGCACCCCAGGCCGTCCCGGTATCAGACTAGCATTCTCGGAAACACTCGAATATCTAACCGATGTCAGTGATTTCTCTCGTGGCTATAACGTAAGAGCCCAATCCATCAGTAAATACCACAGACTAATGCTAACAGGGCGATGCAATTACTCCAGGAAGCGATCAGGTACGAGACAAGTGCAGAGCTGGAGATTATTTGCTCACGTGACTAGATTGCCGTCGCAGCACAGCCATATACCTGGACAGACGCCCACGGCTGTGAGTATGGCAACCAAGTCTGTGCAGACGGTTTCCACGGGTTCAGATACGTGAAGGTGTACTTAGATGCTCTCGCAGCTGATGCGCCATACACCGCGTCTTACGGTGAAGTCGCTGTCAAATCCATGAGCTTGAACTTCTCGGGATACCTCGGCACCCCTGAAACCTTCACTGGCTGGTTTGAAAGTTCCGATGATCAACTCAATCAATGGTGGTTTGACGGAGTCTACACGACGGATTTATGTACAGACATATTCGGAGTTAATGACACAGACCCACGAAACTCGGCAAGTCCTTCGATTATCGGTAAGCTGGTTCTTCATGACGGAGCAAAGAGAGATCGAGACCCTTATGTTGGAGATCTTGCCGTATCTGCACGCACTTCATATCTTAGCCATGATGTTCCTTTGGCAGCCAGGAATGTCCTTGCAGATTTAGCTGATCATCAAAGAGCTGATGGATGGATCCCTCCTGCAAGCATGTAAGTCACGTGAAGCCCCTGAATCTTCAGCGCTGACCAGTTCAGCAATGGTTATACTTTGCCCCTTCTTGATTATCCACTTTGGTGGGTTGTCTGCAGTTACGATTTGTTCATGTACACCGGTGACACGGCGTACATTCAACAATACTATCCGAACATCATCAAGGTTCTGGACACATTCTATCCTTCCATCACAGATCCCCAGACAAAGCTTCTCAGCAAAGGCTTTGGTGTATCTGGAGGCTATGGAGATTACGCCTTTATTGGTAGAACTGGGCCAGTGACTTACTACAATGCTCTCTATGTCCTGGCCTTGCAGAATGCTGCAACAATCGCCAATTTCCTTTCCAATGATACCGATGCAGCACGCTGGACATCACGCGCCCAGCTTGTCTCCGCGGCAATCAATACCTATAATTTCGATTCCAGCGTTGGGGCATTTTACGATGGTACCTGTGGAGATTCATACTGCAACACACATGCCCAAGACGGCAACAGTCTCAGCATCGTCACTGGCGTGGCGAATAGCTCGCGAGCTTATTCCGTCCTTTCCTACCTCTCACAAGCAAACGCCAGACCATATGGGAACGCATTCTACGACAATGACGTTGTAAGCGGTGGTTACTCCCAACGCGTCTATGCTTTCATCTCATACTTCGAGATCGAAGCACGCTTCATTGCAGGACAAGCAGACACTGCGCTGGAGGAGATTCGAAGGTTATACGGCTGGATGAGCACCCACGACCCGGAAATCACGCAATGGGAAGGGATTGGACCAAACGGGCAACCGTATGAAGGTGCTTATACCTCAATGGCTCACGGATGGTCAACTGGAATCGTGCCCGTGCTTACGAATTACATCCTCGGCGTCATCCCATCTGGGCCCGGCTTCTCCATATACACCATCAAACCAGTCCCGGGAGATATTGAATGGGCGAAAGGAGTAGTGCCAACACCAAAGGGTCCAATCACTGTTAACTGGCAGCAGAAGAAAGGGTCGGGTTTGTTCTTTTTGACGGCGACTGCGCCGGCGGGAACCCAGGGGACGATTTATGTACCGGTCTCGAACACGAGTGTGCCTGTGTATCTGGACTCGATACATATTCCGAATAGTACTCATAAGAGGGATTTCGAAGAAGGTGGTGTTGGGTATGTGAGCGTATCGATTTCTGATTCTCTAACACACACGATAAGTGTAGGGTATAATGCTGGCCCTTGAAAAAATGGAGAATTAATTGCTTCATCGGTTTTAATCGCGATATTCAATTGCCGTTGCAGTCGAAGCAAAAGGCAATGAATGATGAAGTGAATAAGAGACATGAGGTATAACGCTGGGCTCGGAAGAGATCGAATCCACGTAGGAAGCTTTCAGCTCTCCTGCCTAAATGCCAAAGTTGTACAGGCCAAGCGTTTGGGTAAAATAAAGGAGAAAACTCGGTTGACATGCAGGAAAATATATCAGATGAACTGGTGTGATGGGATGAGTGGCGGGCAGGAAAGCTTGGCAACGAGGTGGAAAGTGGCGAAGTACCCTGGACAAACGACTGGTCACCGAAGCCCCTTGATTTCGGTAGAGGACACTCCCAGTTCGTGGCACAAAGCAAACAATCCACCAGCCTCCAGATCCATTGAGCGCCAAGGACAGGCTTGATAGGGATTGACACAAGGAATGTGGCGTCATGAATTTCTGCTGTACAACTGTGCCTATCCAGTATTGTGCGATAATACGAGATGTTTCAGTTTTCGGCTGTCGATTCCGACTCGGGTAACGTTTCACAGCTTTACAGTAATTTCAAGCTTAAACCCTTGTTGTCAGATCTCTTAACTCCCTCAGTTTAATTTCTAGCCAATTGAGAAAGGTTCTTCACCCACCTCCTCCTATGTCCACAAAATTTCTCGGCCCCCAACATACACACGGCCTAAATATAGGTCGAAACACTAATGCAGTCAGCCCTAAGACATGCATGGTTTCGGGATGCTGCGCCACGGCGTTTGTTTGCTCTAAGTCTAACCTTGCCCCACCCTCCTCATCCCCTTTTCATCTACGAAAGCGAACTCAGCCGCACTGCACCTGCCTCTTCGGTCCAAAAACTTCTAAGTGGCTTATTCTCGGGTTTTCTGAATGGTCAGCCTTGCCCTTTGGTGGGGCGGCGCCGCCGGCAAGATAGGCAAAATAATAAGTACCATATGTGAGACGTCTGCCCTGGCAGGAGTTCCCCCTCGTCTTCCGCAGAGGTATTTCGGCCTCAATTCCTTCAAGTCGACAGTCCACCCTGTTGAACCTTGATCCTGTGTCTGCGAAGATGTCAATGCCAAACAAAAACCCGATGACCGAGAATGTGTCCCATTACACCCCTTTCGAAGAAACAATCTACAGAAGTCCGGCGTCATACCAGCAACCCTTTCCAGCCTACGATGCAGTGCAGATGGGCCCTAAGGGAATTGAGTTGAGGGAGCATACAGTACGGCAAGATACGAATAACTCGACGGCCTCATCACTGTTCCCTGGCAATGGTCGTCATTATATCCCCCGCACAGGAGATCTCTGCTGATGATAATTGAACAGCTTCAGAAACCCAATCTTTCCTTAACGATCCTATGCACAAAATCGATACGTTCTATGCTTCAGACGAATTCCAACCATATAAAGATAACACAGGGAGGCAATTGAGGCATATCTTGGTCGCTGGCTTGGCGCGATGGGCGATTACGGCCTTGATGTGTGTTGCATATGCTGCAGCAACCATCATCTGGCAACACAAACCCGCCCAAGGGGAGACCTCCAAGCGGCTTTATAACACGATCACCACCGGGGTCAGTATCGCATTGGGTTTGAATATTGCAAGTGCGTTCAAGGACATGGCATTGAATATGAGATGGGTGATATTGAGCAACAGGAAACGAAATCTTATCGAGGTTAGCATCCCCTTTCTTCCTCGGTTTCAATAACTAACGATTCAGGTTGATCTCCTCCTTCACGCAGACTCCATGCAGAGGCTTTTCAAACTGGTCTTCGTAACTAAACGCCCTCTGGTCATTGCGGGTGCTCTGTTTTGGCTATTCGTTAATATTGTACGTGCTCTGGCTCCTTCTGTGACAACTACTGACAACTGATAGCTTGCCCAAGCTGGGATTGCCATGATTTCCCTCACGTACGGCTTCAATCCCGATGACAATAACGTTCAACTTCTGCCCGGATCCGTTGCCATCCCTGATATGAGCGATTTCCAGCCCCAGGGAAACTTCTCTGATCCGCATCCTTCATGGCGAGATCAAGCCTACACCGCTCACGTGTAAGTCCACTTGACGGTCATCATGTTGCTGCCCAACTAAAACTGCTAGGTACGGAGAATCTGCGTACAATCTAGGTCTCGCAAGTACCCCCCTACCACCTACTGGCTCAATATACCAATCAAACACCTCAATTTGGGTCGATGATACTGTCGTTCAATTTGTGTTCTATGACTCACCTACCGGGTCCGAGTATCCTGGCTCCTCGTCCATTTACACCTCGCGGACGATCAACAGCACCTGGGCGTGCGACTCGTACAATGTGACTGGCTGGGACGGTTCAAGTGCAGACTTAGAGGTCGCGAATCTCGGGAATGTGACCGTGTTCCAGCAGCCGATGGCCAACGCGCTAAATGTCTGGGTCGCGGAAGACAGCAAATGCGAAGGCAATAACCGGTGTCAGGTTGTCCAGGCCTTCGAGGCGTTCACGACTGCTCCGTATTATTACAGGTGCAACATATCAATGAGCCTGACTTATAACGATCCGCGTAATGTTTCATATATATCCGATGAGATGGCTCAAATAGCAACCAGTGCCATAGCACAAACCGGCTTCGTCGATGCCGATGGCGAGAGTGGACAAGCGTATCCATCTGAGAGTGTGTGGGGACTGCGGATGACAGGCAGTGCGGATTCAATGGGACAAAACATGGCCATCTTCAGTATGGGGGCGATTGCTGGGGCTGCGGAGAATAATCTGTACACGTCCTATGCGGGGAAAGCTCCATCTCCGGGTGTCATACTCCAGGTGGGACATCAGAGGCTCTTTTACACTATCCTTGGCGCCATTACTGCGGCACACTTGGTCTTCTTATGGCTTGTGGCGTATTTGGCAAATAGGGTGATGGTTGGACCCGAAGGCGCGCTCTCGCTGGCGTTATTATTGAGGCCGATTGCAGATGCGCTTGCTGCCCTTGGCAATGGAAAGAATAACCAGGCTTTTAAAGATGCGATGAAGAATACGATGGTCAGATATGAGAAGGGGCCGAATGGGAAGTGGAAGCTGAATACGAGCTGAGCGTAATACCTGGCATTTGCGTGAAGGAAGCCATGATGATTTTTTGCTTAGAAGATACCCGATGTATGTTTCCATCAACGTTAATGTTTTACTTGAAGATTCCTTCCTGGGGAAGTTAATTCATCCGACATCATCTGAACAATGCCTTCTGATACTGAAAGCTGCATATGCATGCTCTCAATTGGTGAGACTGCGTCCCCTTTTTCCACTTCATGGTCCCCATCCTTCCGTTGCTTCCGCTTCTACGAATGTGAATGCAACTTCTTTCAGTAAATCTTTCACTAGAAGTCCCACACGACTTTCACACCCACAAGTAGTATACAGACTTAAACTTCTAGATACTGTCTCGGATCACGTGCGCTCCACAATATATGGCCGACGTCGCCCTTCGTCACTTTCCCAGACAACTCAAACCTTCCCCTCTGGATGAGTACTCACGAATCTCCATCTCTATAGTCTCTAGAGGCTGTGTTGCCTCTTATCCGAATTCATAATGAACATTCCCATCGCCGCCAATGTTCTCGGCACACTAGGCGCAGTCTGTTGGTCAATTCAGGTTTTCAACAAGCCTTCCCTTTCCCCATCCGACCCGCAACTAATACACCCAGCTCATCCCCCAAATAATCATCAACTATCGCCGACATAACACAGTTGGCCTACAGCGCTCAATGATGCTTCTCTGGGCCTGTGCCGGCGTGCCGCTCGGCGCGTATAACATCACCGGACACTTTAATGTCGCGCTGCAGGTGCAACCACAGATCTTGACGGTGTTGAGCTTAATTACTTGGATTCAGTGCTACTATTACGATGATGTGAGTGTCAATGTTCTCTTATCAGCTCATGAGCTGAGAGTGAGACAGAAGTGGAGTGTTGTAAAATGCTGCGTCGTTGCTGGGATCATCGGTGCATTTTTTGGAGGCATTGAATCTGCATTGGTGTTTGCTCTGAAGGTTGGCTTATTCTCACGGTCCAAGGAACCCAGATTGAACTAGGCAGGCTGCTCTGAAGGAAGATAGACACTGGCCCGTGACATTCATGGGCGTCATCTCAACTTTGCTCCTCTCCGCCGGCGTCCTTCGCCATTACTACGACATCTACATTCACCGCACTGTTCGTGGAATCTCATTCATCTTCGTCGGCATCGACGCGGCAGGTGATGTATTTTCTCTCATATCTGTGTGTCCGTTCTCGTCACGTCCTCATCTAGCCCCGCCAAGCATCTCACATAAGGGCAGTCTTTCAACCCAAGCTCGATATCCTAGGAATGGTCATCTATGCCACGGAGTTTGTTCTCTGGTGCGGCGTGTTTGCGTGCGGTGGATACTTCAATCTAATGCCTTGGGTTCGTCAGAAAATAAGGAATAGAAGGAGGGAACGAGAGGAAGAAAGGAGCGAGGATGTCGGTGCCCATGATGAAGGTATCTCGAACGACATTTCACTTCAGCAGGTTCCTTCTTCGACATCTGTGTTTATTACGCCCAGCTCGGTGGAGGGTGACGGGACTTCATTGAGGTCGAGGACTGTAGATTGACAGCAGGGGAGATTTTGTTTTGCTACTGTGTTATGAGCTGCAAAGTTCGAACATCTATATACAGATCCAACCCTTCGTCAAAATTCAAGCCGGTCTGCGGATGGGTATCCACCCCCATTGGTCTTGAAGTCTCTCCTCCATCCACCCATCATTAGCAATAACGGCTCAACCGATAATCCTCATACGATAACTTCCCATCTAATCTTACCATAGCTACGGTATCCGAGTGCCAGAACTGGACGAGCAGGTTTCCTTCGCAAGGATTGTGTGGCATCAAGCCAATCTTTTTCCATCGCCAGTGGCGAACAGATATGATGTCCCATGCGGTTGACAATCTGGGTGGGGCTCGAATTTGTAAAAGGTATCAATTCCCACTCGCTCTCGCCAGAACTATCTTTTTCTTTCAAGATCTCGCGCATCTCTTTGGACCATCGCCACAAGAACTGGGGGTCTACTGGGTGGGTTTTGCCCAGGTCTCCATTGTCCAGCTCAAGCAGGACTCGCATGGCGTCCTAAATTGGAGAGGTCGGTCAGCGGAACCTGAAAATCGAAGTTATTTTGTCCCCGATAGTCTCCTTCCCTAACTCTTTCCGTAGTTTCCGCTCCTCGTCCTGCTTCTCGTATATCGAGCCCAATTGCTTCGCTACCTCTACACCAGCTTGAATCTCCGCTTTGATCGCCCGTTCTTCCACTTCTCTTTCTCCTTCGCTCAACCCCTCTAATCTCTTCTTGAGCTCCTTCTGTACCTTCGGCTTGAGATCGGAAGCATTCACCCCGCCGTCATCCAAAGGCGGAAGAGGATGCTTCGATTTAGCGGACAGGAGTGGAGGGAACGTCGGCACAGGTCGCCCTTCTGCCTTTGCAGATTCAATCGCCTCCTCCTGTTCCAACATTCGATGATATAAAGTATCCGCATGCATTTGGATCCTCTCGTCGAGCTCGGGAGGACGATCGAACGTGGAAAGGTATCCCAACGCCTTGAGAAATTTCTGCAGACGTATCAGCAAATTCCTGTAGCATCAGATGAATTAGACATACCGATTGCATCAGATAACACCTCTCGAGTTCTCGGTTCTCTGTTCTGCACATTGTCAAACGACTAGCCCATCCTCCATTCCTGAAGCACTCATTGACCTGCCATTGTTCTAGGGCACAGTTCTCCAATGCAGCTCTGCCAATCTCGGCCTTCCTGTACTTATAACCCTCCAGGACATCGTCGATCTTCTCTTGATCGGATTTCCCAGCTGCCTCGATTTCCTCTTGTGGTTGGTACCCTTTCCAAAGGTGCGCGTATCGTCCATCCTTAAACAAGCTCTGCGGAGGGACCTTGGGCTCCGTATCTTCCCCAGAGCTCTCTTCGGGTGCTGCAGGGTTGCGCGAGGACGAGGATGTGGGAGTTGGGATGGGTTTTGGTGCAGGTGGAGGTGGAGGATCCGAGGAGCTGTATTTCACCGGTGATTCTTTCGCGAGGAAGTCTCGCAGACTTGGATCCAGACCCCGCAGAGGGTCCTGAGACTTGTTGCCATCGCCGCTACTGGATGAGCCCCAGAACCAACCCATTGTTGTGGTGAGTGCGAAGATGTTGATGCTCGAAGTCGTTGATGTGTTGGAGGAAAATCGGAGAAGAGCTCGAGCTCTTACTAGCGCAGTCGCTACAGTAACTTTCTGGCGCATGCTCACTAATCAAGGATCCCAAGGAAAATTTTACAGGCTTCAACAAGATCATCTTCCGCACTCCCATTTGTTCATGGATTCGAGGATCTCAAGTGAGATAACGCACATGTTGCAAAAATCGTTGCTTCAATTTCGTTCAATTCGTTCAATTTCAAACTAGTCTAAGCTGATTACACTGCCTGCTGTCCTGCTCACGCTGCTGGCGCCCCGACAAGAGAAAGGTACTGCTTCGCAACAGTCTTCACCTGCTCCTCATAACTCTGGAACTTGAAGCCAAAGACCTTCTCAGTTCGACTAGAATCAATCTTTGTCCTCTTCGTTGAGGCCGTGCCATTGTTGGGAAAGATGCCATTCTTAACAGCTTCAGGGAAGTTTCGGTTGACAATATCGATCGCCTCCTCCCAGCGTGTTCCTCGCTCTCCCTCCGACACAGCCAAGAAACTCTGATTGCCCTCGATCTTCGGATTCAAAGCCTCGACGTGTAGTCTTGCAACGTCGGCGACGTGGATGCTTGTGCTAGGCACTGCTCCCCATCCGCTGTCTCCACCAAGTACTTGCGCAAAGGCTGCCGATACTGTGCCATCGGATATCAACTTTGGATCCGTGATCATCTCATTGTCTCCGACCACGAAGGAAGGCATGATGTTTATGACGTCCCATTCGGGCTTCTTCTCCTTGAGAAACTCCTTTGTGTACACCAAAGCACGGACTTTGCCAGCAGAATAGGCCTCGAAGATGTGAGAGTACGGCCCTGCTGGGAAAGGGATTTCGTACTTGTCGTCGAAGACAGTGTCCACTTCCTTGGCAATGAATTCCTCCCATGGGATGATAGCTACTTCGGACGAGGTGATTACAATGCGTTCAATGCCCTTGGCCTTGTACGCGGCTTCAAGAATGGAGCTTGTACCCTTAATTGCTGGTTGGATGATCTCAGCCTCCCATTGCTCCGGAGGAAAGCCTTCGCCCTTGATAACTGGTGAGGCAACGTGAATGATGTACTTGACGCCCTTCACTGCTTCGTCGTATGCACCATCGGCCAAAATATCAGGGACGATGACAAAGGTCAATCGAGAACCGGGATTGATGGCTTTGACTGTTGGTGTTGCGAGAACAGCGTCTGCTTTTGCTTGCGATCGGACAGCAGCTCTAACTGAGTAGCCAGCTTTTAGAGCAAGCTGGATAACTTTGATGCCGATGAGGCCAGTGCCGCCGGTGACGAGAATGAGATCTCCTGCCATTGATTGTTCTGGTGATTGAAATTTGTAGGTGTCTTTTGGTTAGAGTGATGCTTGTTGTTTAACTTTGATGATTGAATTTGGATTTGACGTTATATCTGATGTAGTTGATGTGAAGTGGATGAGTAGATGAGATGAAGATTGGAAGAGGCTCGACCTCTTCCTTTATAGTTGTCTTCATCACCATTATACCATATTAACATCGAATCTAGACGCACTGCATGGATTTCCAATCCCTCTACATCTTCTTTCTTTCGCGATCTTTCCATTTCAATCATCTATTCATGAAATTCCCGGATCCGTCCAAAGCTCACAGCTTACGGCCGTGGAAACGCGCTAGTTCGGACTGCAAAGGGCTGACATAATTTCGGCGATATCACAGTTCGATGCATTCGATTGGAGGCCTTCAAGCGGATAAATGCTGCTTACAAAGCGGGGCTTGAGCCAGAATTTTGCCAAATCCAGCATATGGCGGAGTGGACTGGAGAAAAACGATTCGTCAGCACCACCGGAGTTAAAAGTACGGCCGTTGAAAGCTGAGATTTACCCTTATACTCGCTGTGCATCACGTGTCTCATACGCGACCCCTTTCGAGTGTGCTCAGAACTTCCTGGAAACTGCTCCCTCGCCCCCCTTTGTTTTCGGAATACTCTTTATTTCACAGTGTTGGTTTATAATCAATTTCACAGATGAGGGGCAAGTGCGTAGGTCTCATTACGTACTTGGTTCACTGGTGCTCTGCGATCCTGCAAGGCCTCCACCACAACTTTCTCTTCCCGCCTCTATGCCTTCTTCGATTCAGAACCCTTCTTGCTAGGTTACAGAACACCAGTTGCATTCTTTTTGCCCTTGTCTATATTCTCATCAAAAGCCATCGTTTTGACTTTGGAACTGCGCCTGATTCTGCACTAGATTATAGCTCTTCTTCTTTTTCTGCTCCTTGCTCTCGGAAGAGTCCCGTCATATTAGCCCCTGTATATGGTGCATCATTATCCTCATCCTTGACCTCATCTTCAAATTCATCTTTACTCTCTCCAACCCAACCTCCCTTCGCGGCAGCGGCGTTATTCCATGAGTTGAGTTTCGTCTACCTCAGCCCCGTAGCCAAATTGCTCTGGAACTCGTCACTTTCTGCCATGATCTGCGTATGTAGATCGGACTGGGCAAGAAATAGGGTGCAATCTCTGCTTCTGAGTACGGCATACGGTATTTCTTGACTTGTCCACTGACGAGTACGGGACTTGCGCATTGCCGCACTTGGAGGAGAGAGCAATGAGATAGGCTCTCTGGTAATTGGCTGGCGTCAGCGCGATCGTAGCAGGATGTGGAGAGCATTTGCTCGTTTCTTATGGCACGTGGTCAAAGCTAGAGATGATTTGTCCGACTGTGGGGCCCGAATCTTTCCAGGCCTGCCGCAAATCATCGATTCCACTTACTCAGACATCTAATGCAATTTTGGAGGAGGTTCCCTTAATTGCACTAGCTGGATGGCTCAAGTATACCGATGAACTCCAGTATGGCGTCTAGTATTAAAACAAGACTTTATTAGGGATGCTTTTTTTAAGTGGATAGATGAATATTAAGGTATAGGTGATAGACTCTCATTTTCCGGTACGTTAACGCGTCTCTTTCCGGCTCTTCGCTTTTGCCTTCTGAGCAGATTATGAGAAGAGCACCTGCAGGAGTAACCCAAGTGGCGAAAACAAGGAGCAATTCACTTCAGGTGCTTCGCTTTGTAAGCAAGACATTCTTTGCTAAGTGTGACATCGTGGCAAAAACTGGAGGGGCTACCTAGGACTGATTGATGCGGGGATGTGGCAAGTGCACTCAACTGGAAGGACCTGGCCCTTATTTTCAAACGTCTGATTCAACTAGGCCTTTTAATTCAAAAACTTGAACCGATTAGGTTTGGCTCGTTCCTGGATTGTTTTTCGATTGCTCCCAGAAGAAATATATTGCAGCCAAACTACTCGGCGATGCTCCAAACTTCATCCAAAACCCTGTTTCGGTTGAACAGATAAACCCAGCCATTTCCCTTCCTTACAGTATGATGCGCATCTGATCGCCTGTATCATAACCAAAAATAACCGCATTACATGATATAAGTCAAGGACCAATTTCTTACCCTCTTCCCGTAAATGCTCAGAGGGATATTGAGAAGGAAGAAGAACACTGCAATACCAGCCATAGTCCCGTACTGATTTTGCGATCCAACAAGCATATTCCACGGAATGACACCATAACTGGTTCCAAAACTAACCACATTCTTGACAACGTTCACCACGACACCGATATGAGCCGCTCTCCATGGGTAACAGTCGACGGAGTAAGTGAGCATGACGTTGGCCACGGCCGTCAAGCCAATACTCAACATCAGCCATCCAAAAGCAAGGGCAACCCAAGAGAGGTTCTTCTGCAAGGCAATACCAATGATAACCAATCCCAACGGACAGATGATAGTGCCAGGCAAGATAGCCTTGATCCGGGATTCTTTTGAACCCCAGCCATCATTTTTTCTGGCGCTGCGACGAAAGAAAACATCGGCCAGGATACCACCAGTTGGCATACCAATAATAAGACCGAGGATAGTCGAAATGTTAAGCAAGCCAACCTTGAGTGGAGACCAGAGCAGCGGTGGCTGGGCAAGCACGGTGCCAAAAATGATAGATGTCATGACTGTGAAGGCAATCATAACGCCAAAGGTGACAGCCGTCAATGTTACAGCAGGTGACATTAGCAACGAGAATGGCTGTAGGAACAGAACAAAAAAGTTCGCTTCTGGCTTGATGTCTGGCAGCGTCAAGAAGAACGATCGCTCGGCCCAAATAGCACGCCAGTTGGGAGTCTCCTGAGGCATTTGTTCCTCAACTTCGAATTCCGCTGACTTCTCAGCATCAACGGCAGGGGAAGGCGGTCTCTCCGCGTTGTGTTTTACTTTCGTCGTCTCTGGCAACATGAGGATAGAGCTTATGAGGTTCACGCCGGTAATGATCGCGGCGATGTTGAAAACCCAGGGCCAGGTGTGAGTTCCGTTGTAGACAAGCCCGGCGATGACGGGTCCAATGCTAGCTCCTGCCCCAAGGGCAAAGCTGTATATGACCATGGCCGAGGCCAAATGCTCCTCGTCGAAGATTTCTGTCACGATCATGGGACCGAGAGCCTCGACGATTCCCGCAGCGAGGCCGCCGATGATTCTGGCTGTCAGGAGCTCGTTGAATGAGGTGCAGTAAGCCGACCAGAAGTTTATAGCCATGAATAGAACCATAGAGATTAGGATAGTATATCTCTTCCCAATATATTGCGAGATAGGAATTGCCAACAAATTCTACGACACACTCAGCATGCGTTTCAAGGTATTGTAGGGTCAAAGGTGGGAAGGAATGATTGCTGCTTACAGACAGACCAATAGTGAGCACCGGGTAGGTTGGGAGATGCGAGCTATCGGTGAAGGAGACGTGGAAGTCTTGGACGAAAGTAACTAGCAGAGGCGAGACGCATGCTGCGAAGAAATTGCCCATTGTTGTGTACACGCAGAGGTTGGTCAGAATCATGATGCGCCACCATAGCGGCCAGGTCTATGGACGTATTAGCTAAAGCACGAAATTTCGCCATCTTGAGGAAGACAAGAGGTACTCACGTGCGAGTTGGTCTCTGTAGCCATGTTTAATGTCAGTGCAAGTGCCAACGATGGAAGCAAGGAAGTCGCAAGCTCGAGTCAGTCTGGCGAGCTTATTGTTTGAGGTAAAAAAACAGATATGTCTGCGTAGGATTTTGTTGAGTCCGGGGAAGGACGAGACTTAATAATGCAACTATCAGTTGTGGGTCTGTTCGAAGGTAGGGGATTTCTATGCTTGCATTAGCGAATAGTAAGGAGGGAAGGGTAAATGGCCTGAACCACGGCGCGCGTCCATTGCCCCACTTTCTCCGCGTTCTCCACTTTCTCCACATTCCCCACCTCCCCACAGAGTCACTTTGGCCGCTCCGCCGCGGGAGCGTTCCACGAGTTCGGCATATTCCTGCTACCCTAAATATTGGATACGGTGCCTCTGTTAGATCTGCGGGATTTGGCTGAAAAGATTGGGCGACTCGCAAGCCTTATCCCAATAGCAATGCCAATCGCTGACCCACCATTAATCTCTCTCCAGACGCCACCCTACCGGTAGATATTAGAGTGTGACTTGCCAGACGTTAAGACAAGGTTCCACTCAGTGAACTCAACCTGTTTAATTTCATATTTCTAGTTTTCAACAATGCCTCCCGCTAATGTTTTCATGTGTCGATCCATCGAGCACCTCCTTTTATCAAAAGGCGTAATTTAACACTGGAGAACGTTTTATTAGGGCTTGAATGTTACCAGGGCTCTTATGTAGTCCATACATGTCCTTTCTGCTGCAACATGGCTCACTTGTAGCCCCCCAAGATACTACATTATGATTTAAAAGGGGGTTGTTTCGACGTTAATAAAACCGCTATTCCCGTAGACATGAACAAGACCCCGCAAATTTTATTCATTCTTTTGTTTCATTAGACTCCCCTCGGATCTCTTCCTTCAGTATCATTGCAGTATCAGAATATTTTCAGGCTGACTTCTTGTCGCAGTCCAATCAACTGATCCATTATTCAGTCTTATTCACAGGATTTTAGGAGACAACATTAAGGCAGCATCCTGGTCTTGTATGGTCAATTGCGTCCTGTCTAAATTCGGTCTAGTGCTCCATTTCCCTTCTTTGTTTCGAAAAAAAACTTCGACCATTCAAAAGAAGAATCTCCCAGCTTCCTCTCGCCAAAATTTAAGTTCCAGTATTCCTTTCAGCTGCACCACTTGTTTCACAATGCTAAGCCATCTTTTCACTATTAGCATGGCTTTACTTAGTGGGCGAACCTAAGGTTGCTCATAGCAGCGCTGTGCCGAGGAGCAAGTAGCAAACCACAGACATATTGGTGAAACTTGCAGTCAATCTCATTTCTTCCATTCCGCTGCTAGCTTCACAACATAATCTTCGTACTTGGCTGGCTCACGACCTAAGAGCTTGACTTGCAATTCATATTCCTCTTCAGACATTCCAAACCCTGTGGAGATGATACCTTCATAGAGCTGGATGTATGTCAGCGGGCAGATCAATAGGCCTGATCAAGGATTAAACATAGAAAACTCCTACCAAAGTCAAATCCCTGGCCCAAACAGGCTCAAGTTTCTTTCGAAACTCCTTCTCCAACATATCTAGGCTTTCCTGGTTGCTGGGAACAGCTTGAATGTGGGAATCCAATGCATCACTCCAGAGCTTTGCGCTTTCTGCGCCCTGAAATGACCAATCAGCATTCCATAGATAAACTTAGATTCTTGCTCACAGTGTACTGTTTTAATGTCCCAATATTGATTTTGGTCCTATCCCACTTGCGACCTTGATCAAGAAGGGCAATCGATACCGCGTCAGCAATATCAGCGACGGCAACTCTACTAGCTCCTTTCTCGCCAAGAGGTTCGACCCACTGTCTCCCTTGGAGAATAGCATTTTTGAATTTATTGTCGTTCTCAAAGAATAAAGTTGGCCCAATCACAGTATGAGTGAACGAGGTGATGTATCGTAGTGTAATCTCAACCGGTGGTTTTATTTTTGTGTGAGCACACATCCAACCGACCGTGTTTTCGGGTTTGCCAATGAAGTCACCACATGCGGAGAGATATCTATGAGTAGGTCAGCATGCCATAATAAGAAGAGATGCCCTCGAAATGGTACATAGAAAGTCGAAGGGAAGACAGAGGCTATTCGACAGGGCCATAAAACCACTCTGAAATAATTGAACATCGCACAAGTTGAGTGTTGTCAACGAGATTTGAGAGATGTAAAATTGGGTTTGCACATTGAGTCAAAAACAAGCGAGAGAGGTTGCTTCGCAGGCACTTACACAACATGTTTGACATTCGGCGATCTTTGAAGAGCATTCAAGAAATTGAATACTGTGAATATCTCATCGATGCCAAAAAGACAGAGGAAGACTGTATCAATCTTGTGTACCTTGAGCTGTGTTTCCACCCATTGCGGATCCGAGAGAGGCCCCTCGACAATCGTCACGGCATCGGACTTCGCGAAGGAACTTAATTTTTCAGCACTACTGGTTACGAGTACCAGATGCACGGCATTCGTTGCGAGAAGTTTTGGAATCAACTGAGCACCTATATTGCCGCTGGAGGCTGTGATCAGAATTTTTTGCATGGTTAAGATATGAAAGATGAGAAAGTGTTTAAATCTCGTTCTTGGTGAAAAGGACAGGGAAAAAGAATATTATAAATGGTGTATACACTTCCGCAGCATCATGTGCGGAATAGGACTCTCAAAGGGTTTAGAATGCTTCACCTTCTGCATCAATGTTTTAATTTACTTTCGGTCAAATTAAGGTAGTTTCCATGATTCGTAATATTGATAAGAAACATAGGTTTCGGGTGGCAGACACAGGTGGACATGGGGACATGGGGTCGTCGGAAGTTCCGACACCAAAATTGCCGAAGGACCACCAAATTCCGCACGGAGTGTATAGAAGCTGCAAGCCCCGCGGTAGTCCCGCCAAAAGTTGCGCCAAAGGTTGCGCCACCGACCGTGAGCTGGGGAGACTTTGGAACATGGCGCTTCAGCTTCGATCCACGATCAAGCAATCCTACCGCACTTAGTTTGGGACACCGACGAAGACTCCATTCGAAATGCCAAGGTTCAGACCACTTTTCCAGTTTGTC
>Ga0302325_10014185_pt1 | contig 16966 bp, 18 predicted proteins | sample Palsa_T0_2_FD_201948 | JGI IMG/M metagenome (GOLD analysis project Ga0302325, IMG submission 201948) | Peat permafrost microbial communities from Stordalen Mire near Abisko, Sweden - Palsa_T0_2 | ecosystem: Environmental > Terrestrial > Soil > Palsa > Peat permafrost | place: Sweden: Abisko... | reverse complement strand
GCCGCCTGCTTGATGAGGTCGGCGGGCGCGGCATTGACGACCGGGGGCATGTAGCGCTTGGCGTCATAGGGCGGCAGCGGCTTTTCCAGCACCGCCTCCTGCATCTCCGCGTCGAGATTGATGTAGACCGGTCCCTGCGGCGCCGCATTGCTCAGCCACGATGCCCGCAGCAGCGCTTCGCGCGCCGCGGCCGGGGAGGCGGGCTGGTCGTCCCACTTGGTGTAGTTGCGGATGATCGCGCCCTGGTCGGCGGCGGTGTGGATCCAGTCGATCCAGGGCCGCCGCTTGGCGGCGTCGACCGGCCCGGTGGCGCCGAGAATGATGACGGGCATGCGGTCGCACCAGGCGTTGAAGATCGCCATGGTGGCGTGGAACAATCCGACATTGGAATGCACCGCCGCCGCCATCGCCTTGCCGGTGACCTTGGCATAGCCGTGCGCGATCGCTACGGCCGCCTCTTCGTGCAGGCACAGCAGCATCTGCGGCGCGGCATTGCCGATATGGTTGACCAGGCTGTCATGAAGGCCGCGATAGCTGGCGCCGGGATTGAGCGCGATATAGGGGATGTCGAGGTCGCGCAGCACCTCGGCGACCACGTCGCTGCCGAACCCGGCGGTGTTGGTGCCCGACGGGATCGGACGTTCGACGGCGGCCGTGTCGGTCATCTTCGATTGGGGCTGCCGGACCGGCGCGGCGACTTCGCGTGTGGACATCGGGATCGCTTTCTGATCGAGACGGGATCGTTTCGGGATCGGGACGCGATCCAAGCCGATCACGAGCTTTGACGCAACCGGGCCAGGACCTTCGAGACCGGCATAGCCGTCGGCGGGCGAAATGCCAACTTTTCTCTGATAATCCGCGCCGCCCGCCGGGTGCCGCGGCCGGCGCGGCGGTCGCTGCGGTCAGCATTGAAGGCGACGCCGCCGTCCCCGCGCTCCGCCGGCGTCACGCGGTTCGATCCAAGGTCGCCACTCCGAATGGCTCTTGCCGTGCGATCCGTCGCATGTGTGGCGATGTCGTCACAGCTCGCCTCTAAAGCGCGGGGATAACTCCGCGGATCGGTTGATCTGCGCCGGGATGAGGGCCCAAACTACCATCCGCTCGTGTTGATTGCGTTGTCATTACGCGTCGGAGGAACGCGTGCCGCCCTGAGCTTAATGCATGGGGGCTCTGGTGTTGCTTCGCCAAACGGCTTGTTGCGCAGTGAGCAAGCGAGAATGGAAATGGTCGAGTTCGATGTCGAGGCGTTCGTGGCAAAGATGGACCGCATGGGTCTCAGGTTGACCGCGGTGCCGCTTGCCGGAGGTAGATTCCGGGTCAATCGCTGGCGGACCATGCAGGCGTTCGAGCACAGCCAGCAGATCCAGGATCTTTGGGCCTCCCAGATCGGCGATAACCAGAACCGGATAGATCAACTGGCCTCCCATCTCACGCAGGCAGCGGGATCGCCGCGCGAGCGGTTGCCGTTCGGTTCCAGCAAGGTACGGTGAAGACGACTTCGCGTACGCGGTGGTTTGCCGCTGATCCCTGACTTTTTGACGGCCGGCGCTGCCGGCCTGGAGCAAGCGGCCGCATCGCCCTTGTTCGCCGGCGATCGATCGGCGACAATCCCGCCGGGGACGATGGCCCAGGAGTCGAGCGTCGACGCTCGCACGCCATCGTCGTTGGAACACGCCGTCGTCGGAACACGCTTAATGGTCATCACCGATTCCGCCGTTCACATCTGGCGCGCCGCCACGCCGGAGCGGCCGTGGCAACCCGGACGCAAGGCCCATCTGGAGCCGCCGATCGGCTACGAGGAGTTGCGGGCGATGATGGCGGAGGCGGGGGTCGACCGCGCCATCCTGGTGCCGCCGTCCTGGGAGGGCGACCGCGTCGATTATTCCCTGGAGGCCGCAGCCAAATATCCCGAGCGCTTCGCGGTCATGGGGCGCATTCCCATCAATAAGCCGGAAGCACGGGAAATACTCGAAACCTGGAAAGACCAGCCGGGCATGCTCGGGGTGCGGCTGACCTTTCACCACGAGTGGGACCGCCCCTGGATGAGCGACGGAACCGCCGACTGGTTCTGGCCGGCCGCCGAGCGGCTGGGCATCCCCGTCATGATGAACGCGCCGACGCTGCATGCCGAGATCGGCGAGATCGCGGCGCGCCATCCCGGCCTGCGCCTCATCATGGACCATATGGGCCGCCTGCGCGGCATGCGGGACGAGACGCTTGGATCGGGGATCGACAAGACCATCACGCTCGCCAAGCACCCCAACGTCTTCGTCAAGCTGACGCTGATCCCGGAGTGCTCGACCGCGCCCTATCCCTACCGGAACATCCAACCCTACGTCCGGCGCCTCATCGAGGCGTTCGGGCCGCGACGTTCGTTCTGGGGAACCGATCTGTCGGTGATGCTGACGCGCTCCACCTGCACCTACCGGCAGGCGGTCACGATGTTCACCGAAGAAATGGAATTCCTGTCCCAGGACGACCTCGAATGGATCCTGGGGCGGGGCATCGCCGAATGTCTGGGGTGGCCGGCGAAATGAGCACAGGGTTCGCGACAGCGTTCGCGGCAGTGTTGCGGACCGGGGCGCTTGCGCTCTGCGCCGCGGTCGTCGCGGCCTCGCTCGCGTCGGCGCAGAACGCGGTCGAAGATTTCTATCGAGGCAAGACCGTCACCATCCTGATCGGGCATCCCGCCGGCGGCTCCTATGATCTCTATGCCCGGCTGGCGGCGGCGCATCTGGGGAAATACATCCCCGGGCACCCGCAGGTCCTGGTGCAATCCAAGCCCGGCGGCAGCGGTGCCGGCGCGGTGCAGTTCCTGTACGGCTACGGGCCGAAGGACGGCACGCTGCTCGGCATCTTCCCCGAGACCATCGGGCTGACCCAGCTGACCCAGCCGGAGATCGGCAAGTGGAAGGTGCAGGAATTCGCTTATCTCGGGTCGTTCGCGAACGTGAATACCGTCTTCATGATGCGCAAGGATTCCCCGGCCAAGACCATCGACGAACTTCGCCGCATCGAGACCAAGGTCGGCTGCAACAGCCGACTTGGGGAGGCTTACATAAATCCCGCCGTGCTCAAGGCCTATGGCGGGTTCAAATTCCGCATCATCTGCGGCTATCCCGGCTCGATGGAATTCCCGATGGTGCTGGCCCGTGGTGAGGTCGACCTGATCTCGGGCTCGTGGAATGCGTGGCGGCGGCGATCCGATGTCATCGACGGCACTTTGCGGCCGGTCATCCAGGGCGGCCTGGTGCGGCACAAGGAACTGCCGGACATTCCGCTGATGCAGGAGCTGCTCGACGATCCCAAGCAGAAGCAGGTGGTGGAGTTTCTCTCCAGCGGCGCCGCGATCGGCCGCGCTCCCCTCGTTCACGGCGCCGTGCCGCCCGAGCGCATCGCAGCGCTGCGCAAGGCGTTTGATCAGATGGTGAAAGACCCGGAATTCATCGCCCAGGCCGAGCAGGCGGGTACGGAGCTCGACCCGACGCCGGGCATCGAGATCCAGAAGATCAGCGCCGCAATTCTCGCCACACCGAAAGAAATCGTCGATATGGCGATCAACGCTCAGAAGTAGTTCCTGCCTAAGGTAACGATAGCCCGGAACCCCCCCGATGAAGCTCTACGACTGCACCCCGGCGCCGAGCCCGCGGCGGGTGCGCATCTTCCTCGCCGAAAAGGGCATCACGGTGCCGACGGTCCAGGTCGACCTGCGTGCCGACGAGCAGTTCAGCCCGGCATTCCGCGCGGTCAACCCGGACTGCACCGTCCCGGTGCTCGCGCTCGACGACGGGACCTGCATCGCCGACGTCATGGCGATCTGCGTCTACTTCGAGGCATTGCAGCCGGAGCCGCCGCTGATGGGCGTCGGCGCGCAGGATCGGGCGATCGTGACGGCGTGGCAGCGCCGCGTCGAACGCGACGGCTTCTTCGCGGTCGCGGAAGCGTTCCGCAATTCCACGCCGGCCTTCAAAGGGCGCGCCCTGCCCGGACGCGATGATTACGAGCAGATACCCGCGCTGGTCGAGCGCGGGCGCGCCCGCGTCGGCAGATTCTTCGCGATGCTGGACGTGCGCCTCGCCGACCACGAATTCATCGCGGGACGGCGATACACGATTGCCGACATCACCGCCCTCGTGGCCGTCGACTTCGCACGCTGGATCAAGCTCGCCTTACCCGAGGAATGCGGCCATCTGCGCCGATGGCACGGCGCGGTGTCGGCGCGGCCCAGCGCGAAGGCGTGAGCGGCCGCGCCGACAGGGGCTCAAGCGGGCGGCAATGATTTCGACACGGCAAACCGCAGCAGGCCGCTGCGCTGTATCGCGACTGCGTCGAATCAAAAGCGGTAGTTCACGCCCAACCGGGCCACGCTGTTGTTGAGCGCGTTGTTGGTCCCGGTCGCGGCATAAGGCTGGCCGCTGTAATCGATGAAGAGGCCCTCGGCTTTTACCGACCAGTTCTGGGTAAGCCCGACCTCCAGACCGAAGCCCGCGGTGAAGCCGGTATGGAGATTGCTCTCGGTGATGCCGGCGACATCGAGTTCCCCGCGGCCATAGGCGAGGCCGAGCGTGCCGTAGAACAGGATGTTGTTGAGCGCGATGCCGCCGCGACCGCGCACCGTGCCGAACCAGGGGTTTGAGAACTGGTAGTTGGCGAAGGTGGCGTTGGCGCTGGAGCCTTGCATGTCGGTTTCGAGACCGAACACGAATTGGCCGACCTGCCAGTTGTAGCCGGCCTGGCCGCCGCCGGAAAATCCGGCAGGGGAGGCGCCGCTGTTGGTGAGCGTTCCCCACTGATAGCCGAAGTTCCCGCCGAGATAGGGGCCCATCCATCCGAAGTCCGCCGCGGTCGCCGCCGTGGCGGTCAACGCCAGTGCCGCCGCCGCTACGATCAGCCTGTTGCGCATCTCGCCCTCCGCCGCCGCGGGCTCCGCCCCGGTGGGTCCCCGCCAGCGTGGAATGGCGAAGTCCGCCGCCCATGCGAAACCTCGGCAAATTCACGCGCCGACGTTATCTCAACATTCAGGTTAATCGGCTCTCAACGCGCAATGGCCGGGCGCCGTTAAGGATAAGCAATCGTTTACTCGCCTCCCCTTGCAGGGGTGACGGGGCCGCTGTTCAACGAATAGTCGGCTCGCCGCGGGCGGCGATGCTTCCGGCGGTGACCTCCGTTATTGAGCCCCGCGCTATTGAGCCGCGCCCGCCGCGTCGGGACTCGTGGGGTGCGCGTCCGGCCGCGGGGCGGCGTTCGGCGCGGCCTTGTCCGCCTGCAGGTTGGCAGCAGCGGCGGATTCCGCGCGGTCTTGAATGTACCTGCGCTGCCAGTTTGCTTCCCGGGCTTCGGCGGCCTGGCGATCGACAATCTGTTGCGGGGATTCGCACCCGAGCAGCAGCAGCGACACGGCGCATATCGTGATCAGCCTGTACATGACACCCTCCCGCCCCGGGGCAACTCCGTGCCCGGAGTGTCCGGCAACAGGGACGGGATGGCAACAGTCGTTTGCGCCAAGGGCGGCCCGACAGCCGGCCGCTCCGGGCCGCGCCAACCACCGAATCCCCGTGCACGCGATCTCGTGCGATTCGGAACTCTCACGCAGACGCGAATGCGCGGACCCTAGCCGGCGGTACATTGCGACCCGATGAACGGCCGACCCGATGACGCCGGTGCCGCGGTGATTCCTGACGATTTCATTTTTTGTGAAAAACAACCCCATGCAAAGTAGACTTTCTCCCGGCACCGGCCATCGGGAGGCCACAGTGCGGCTGTAATCGGCCTGACGGTCGGCGGCCGAGGGGCCGCCCGGACGAGTTGCGGGCATGAAAGCCGGCGGCCGGGGAGATTTCCGAAGATCAACGCGAACCGCCACGTGGAGGAGCGCCGTGAAAAGCTTGGTGACGACGATGATGATCGTGGCGATGGCAACCCCTGCCTACGCGCAGCTTACCCCCGGGGGTGCTCCCGGGAGTGGCTCTTCCCAGGGATCGAAACCCGGCATAACGGTGGGCGGGGACAAGAAAGCCAAGAGCGAGGATGACCTGCAGTACGAGCGCGAGCTCGACCAGGCCTACAAATCCGGGCTGAGCAAGATCCCGGATAAAAAAGCCAACGCAGACCCCTGGGGCAACGTCCGCGGCGCGGTGACGCCGCAGTCCAGGAAATAGGCTATGGCTTCCGGTTTGGCCGGCGACCGAACAGGTCGAGGACGGCGACCCCGGTGGGCTCGAAATCCGACACGTTGCGCGTCACCACCGTGAGCCCGTGTTCCAATGCGACCCTCGAAGCGAGGCAGAATCTGATCATCTATCCATGCGCGAAGAACTGCGTCTTGCGCCGCGTCCCTGCGCGCGATCTGGAGCGTGCCCAGCACGATCTCGAGGATGGAAATGGCCGAGAGAAAAGAGCTCGCGGCCGGAATCGTGTTGGCCCATGCGATGACGTTGGTGTTCGCCCGCTCCGGCCGTCTCAGTTCGGAAATGACGTTGGTGTCGAGGAGGAACATCAGCCGATGTCGGCCGGCTTGAAGAGCCCGCCACCCACACGAGGCGGCTTGAAAGCGAACCCCGAATCGCCCGGCTGGGCGAGCACTTCGGCGAGGCTCATATTGCCGCCTGCGAGGCGCTGGTAGTCCTCGATCGTCAACAGGACATGCGCGGGCCGGCCCCGGTCCGTAATGAAGACCGGTCCCCATTGGACGCATGAGATTGCCGGCGCTCCCACTTCTTCACAGTAGCCAATCGCTTGCTTGCAGGGTCGCTTTGCGCGCCGGTTGCGGGCTGGCCCAAATACGCTAACCCTCTCATCCCCCTGGCGCGCCCTACGGGAATCGAACCCGTGTTACCGCCGTGAAAGGGCGGTGTCCTGGACCGCTAGACGAAGGGCGCATAGGGGGTCGCGGCGGAGCGGCGACATATACGTTCGTTGCCCCGCCCAAGCAAGCTTCCGATCCGGCCGGTGTGCGGCCGGTCCCGACCCGGCCGGCATAGGGCCGGCGCGTCGGCCCGCCGGGCCGATCGGCGCAGCGTTTCCACCCGCCGCGTGGCGGGGGCGATCCGTTCATCCGCCAGCCGAACGGGCCGGGTCACCCGCTACCACTTCCCCGTATTCGGCATCGACTTCCACGGCTCGGCCGGCGGCAGCGCGTCGCCCTTCTGCAGCAGTTCGATCGATTGCTTGTCGGGGGAGCGCACGAACGCCATCACGCCGTCGCGGGGCGGCCGGTTGATGGTGACGCCGTTCTTCATCAGGCGGTCGCACAGGGCGTAGATGTCGTCGACCTCGAAGGCGAGGTGGCCGAAATAGCGGGCCTCGCCGTAGTCTTCGGCGTCCCAATTCCAGGTGATCTCGAGCAGCGGCGCGTCGCGGCCGTTGTGCTTGCTATCGTCGACCAGGCCCTTATCTTTCGGGGCGGCGAGGAAGACGTTGGTGTAGCGGCCCTTTTCGTCGGGGCGGCGGCGGACTTCGACCAGGCCGAGCTTGGTGCAGAAGAAGTCGAGCGCGGCATCGAGATTGCGCACGCGCAGCATGGTGTGAAGATATCTCATGACGCACCTTTTTTTGGCGGACCTTCTTGTGGCGGACCGGTTTGGCAGACGAGCGAACGGGCGAGGGGGCGGCACCCGTCCGGGGGGTGAAACTACATGATCCCAGCCGATTTCGAGACCGGCATTCGCAGCCTACACGACCTCGTGAACGATGCCGCGGTGATCCTGCCCTTCACCGGCGCCGGCATCTCGACCGAATGCGGCATCCCGGATTTCCGTTCCCCCGGGGGCATCTGGACCAAGTACCAGCCGATCCCGTTCGATGCCTTCATGGCGAGCGCGCAGATGCGCCGGGAGTCGTGGCGGCGCCGGTTCGCCATGGACGCCCAGTTTTCCACAGCGCGGCCGGGGCGCGGCCATTTGGCGCTGGCGAGCCTCCACAAGGCGGGGAAAATCCCCGCTGTGATCACACAGAATATCGACAACCTGCACCAAGCCTCGGGCTTTCCCCCAGAGGCTGTGGTGGAGCTGCACGGCAACACCACTTATGCCACCTGCCTCGACTGCGGTCAGCGCCATGAGCTCGCCTGGGTGCGTGAACGTTTCGAGACCGGCGGCCAGGCGCCGGACTGCCCTGACTGCGGCGGCCTGGTCAAGACGGCGACGATCTCGTTCGGCCAGGCGATGCCGGAAGCGGCGATGCGGCGGGCCGAACAGCTCACTGCCGCGTGCGACCTGTTCCTGGCGATCGGGTCCTCCCTGGTGGTGTGGCCGGCCGCCGGATTTCCCTTGATGGCCAAGCGGAACGGGGCCCGTCTGGTGATCCTCAATCGCGACCCGACCGACTTCGACGACGCCGCCGATCTCGTCATCCGGGCGGATATCGGGGCGACCCTGGCGCCTTTCATTTCCCATTGACCCCTGCCGCGACAGGTTGCCGCTCTCGTTTTCCGCATCTTGCGATGTTCACAGGTCAATGCGCGTCCCGGCCGAAAAAAAACTTTTTCTGCTTTTCCGGCCGCCCTGCGATGTTATCCTCGACCTAAGAGATTCGGGGTAGCGCCTCCTCTCAGGAGGCGCCGATCTAGCAACGGCGTGCGTCTTCATGGCGGCGGATGCGAGCGGGCCCAAGGGGCCGGGGACAAGTTTTGAGCTGGAGCCAGAGGGTCTCGGCGAGCTCATCGGCGATGCGGCAGCAAACGTCGTCGAGGTGGTCGGCGTCATCAAGTGGTTCGACGTGTCCAAGGGCTATGGCTTCATCGTGCCGGACAATGGTGCGGCCGATGTGCTGCTCCATGTGACCTGCCTGAGGCGCGACGGCTTCCAGACCGCCTATGAAGGCGCCCGCATCGTCTGCGAGGCACTGCAGCGGCCGAAGGGCCTGCAGGCCTTCCGCGTCCTGTCCATGGATGAGTCGACCGCGGTGCATCCGGCGCAGATGCCGCCGCCGCGCACCCATGTCACGGTGACCCCGACCAGCGGCCTCGAGCGCGCCATCGTCAAATGGTTCAACCGCCTGCGCGGCTTCGGCTTTTTGACCCGCGGCGAGGGCACGCCGGATATCTTCGTGCACATGGAGACGCTGCGCCGCTACGGCATCACCGAACTGCGCCCCGGCCAGACCGTGCTGGTGCGGTTCGGCCCGGGACCGAAGGGAATGATGGCCTCGGAAGTGCGTCCTGACGGCGGCCCGCACATGCTCGCCTCGCATTAATGCCCTTTCTTTCCCTCCCCGTTTTCGGGGAGGGTAGGGTGGGGTCCTTGCTTCCAAACCCAATTGTCTTCGGCCCGGCCCGGAGAAAGAACCCCACCCCACCCCGGCCCTCCCCGGAGCCGGGGACGGAGAAGAAAAGCCCACCGTTGCAGTCGTGGCGCCGTTGGGGTAAATGCGCGTCATGACGAAACATTGCAGCCGCAGACCTGATCTCAATCGCATCCGCGGATTCGCCTTTGCCGTTGCACTTGCCGCGGCTTGGCTGATGGCGCCGCTTCCGGCCGGAAGCGCCGAGCAGCAGACCCTTGAGATCGTCTCCAAGTCCGGGGTCCACGTCTTCACGGTCGAACTGGCCGTCACCGACGAGGAGCGCCAGAAGGGGCTGATGTTCCGCCGCTCGCTGCCGGAATCCACGGGCATGCTGTTCGACTTCAAGCCTGACCAGGACGTCTCCATGTGGATGCGCAACACCTATGTGTCGCTCGACATGATTTTCATCCGCGCCGACGGCCGCATCCAGCGGATCGCGGAAAACACCGAAACCGAGTCGGACCGGATCATTCCTTCGGGAGGCCCGGTGCGCGCCGTGCTCGAAGTGGTGGCAGGCACCGCGAAGAAGTTCGGCATCGCGGCCGGCGACCGGGTGGCGTCACCGATTTTCCGCAAATGAGGGATGCCGCTTCGGACTGCTTCGCAGCGTGGCCGATTGCCGGCGCCGGGCGGAGCGTGTATCGAAGAGCCGCGGGCGTTTCGCGCCCCGCCACCGGGCGCATGGTCCCCTGAAAGCGCGGGTTTCCAGGTAAGTTCATGCGTGAAATCAACGAGATTTAAGCGCGAATCGATGTAACGCGAGAACTAGACGGGGTATAGCGCAGCCTGGTAGCGCGGGAGTTTTGGGTACTCCAGGTCGCAGGTTCAAATCCTGCTGCCCCGACCAGCTCCGTGGTTGACTCGCATGCCCCCGATTCCGACCATCGGGTGGTGTGACTGACAAGGACACGGGACGCCCTATGACCGCACGCATCTACAAGCCGGCCAAGACCGCCATGCAATCCGGCACCGCCAAGACCAAGAGCTGGGTGCTCGATTACGAGCCGACCGAGCCCAAGGAGGTCGAGCCCTTGATGGGATGGACGAGCTCCGGCGATACCCGCCAGCAGGTACGCCTGCGCTTCGATTCCGTGGAGGAGGCCATCGCCTATTGCAAGCGGCGCGGCATTCCCTACCAGGTGTTCGACCCCAAGCAGCCCAAGCGCCGCGTCATCGCCTATGCCGACAATTTCGCCTTTTCGCGCCGCACCCCGTGGACGCACTGACCGCGGGCGCCGGCTGTCGCGTGCGACCCCGATGCCGATGGAAAGGCGCGAAATCCGGATGACATGGCCGGGCGGCATGCTAATTTGGCCGCTGGCGGTGTCGATCCATGCCGCGAGGATTTGCCTGCACGCGTCGCGCAAGAGCGCACGCGGCCCCCAGGAGGAAATGATGGCACGCAAGGGAAGTGGACAAAAGGAATCCGGTCCGAACGCGAAGGGTGCGAACGTCAGCCGGCGCAATTTCATGGCCGGGGTCGCCGTGGCGGGAGCCGCCACCGCGGTGTCGCCGCAGGACGCGGCCGTCGCCGCACCGGTCGCCGATCTCAATGATGCGCCGGCACGCAGCCCGTCCGCGCTGCGGCCCGATGCCCGCATGGCCGCGGCCGAGACCGGCGTTCCCAAGGAACTGGCGAAGTCCCAGGGTCCCGACGGATCCGACTTCATGGTCGACGTGATCAAGACCCTCAACATCGATTACGTCTGCTCGAACCCGGCATCCAGCTTCCGCGCCTTGCATGAGTCCCTGATCGACCATGGCGGCAACAAGAAGCCGGAATTCATCACCTGCACCCACGAGGAATCGTCGGTTGCCATGGGCCACGGTTATTTCAAGGCCACCGGCAAGCCGCTGTTGATGCTGTGCCACGGCACCGTCGGCCTGCAGCATGCGACCATGGCGATCTACAATGCCTGGTGCGACCGCGTTCCCGTCATTTGCATCGGCGGCACCGACATCGATGCCGCCTACCGGGCGCCCGGCGTGCCGACCTTCCATTCGGCCCTGGACATCAATGCGATCGTTCGCGACTTCACCAAATGGGACGATCAGCCGGTGTCGCTGCAGCACTTCGCGCAGTCGATGGTGCGCGCCTACAAGATCGCGATGACGCCGCCCCATGAGCCCGTGATGATCGCACTCGACCTCGGCCTGCAGCAGGAGCCGATGCGGGAACACGAGCGCGAGAGCATCTATATCCCGAAATACGTGCCGACGGCGCCGCCCCAGGGCGACACCGGCGCGGTGCGGGAGGCCGCGCGCCTGCTCGCCAATGCGGAGCGTCCGGTCATCGTCGCCGACCGCGCCGCCCGTACGCCGAACGGCGTGCGGCTGCTGGTCGAACTCGCCGAGACGCTGCAAGCGCCGGTGGTGGACCAGCGCGGCCGGATGAACATGCCGAACACCCATTATCTAAATCAGACCGGGCGCGGGCCGGCGCTGATCGCCAACGCCGATGTCGTCATCGGCCTGGAACTGTCGGATTACTGGGCCACGGTGAACGGCTTCGTCGACAACGGGCTCGACGGCATCGGGATCAACGAGGCCAAGACCAAGCCGGGCGCCAAGCTGATCGGCATCAACTCGACGCCGCTGGTCACCAAGTCGAACTACCAGGACTTCCAGCGCTTCCAGGTGCTCGACGTCGACATGGTGGGAGACGCCGAAGCGACCCTGCCGGCGCTGATCGATGCGGTGAAGGCCGCCCTTCCCAACGACCGCAAGGCGGCCCTGGAGAAGCGTGGTGAAGCCCTCAAGAAGGCCTATGCCGACGGCCGCGAGCGGACCCGGGCGGCGGCGGCGGTGGCGTGGGACGCGAGCCCGATCAGCACCGCGCGCCTGTCGATGGAGATCTACGGCCAGATCAAGGATCTCGACTTCTCGCTGGTATCGAGTTCCGGCAATGTCAGCGGCTGGCCCAACCGGCTGTGGCGCATGGAGCACCACCATTCCTGGCTCGGCTCGTCCGGCGGCTATGGTGTCGGTTACGGCGCCCCCGCCGCGATCGGCGCGGCGCTCGGCAACCGCGACATCGGCGGGCGGTTCTCGGTCAACATCCAGTCGGACGGCGACCTCATGTATGCGCCGGGCGTGTTGTGGACGGCGGCGCGCCACAAGATCCCGATCCTCAGCGTCATGCACAACAACCGCGGCTACCACCAGGAAGTCATGCACGTGCAGCGTCTCGCCAACCGGCGCAACCGCGTCGCCGCGCTCGGCATGGACCGCAGCCCGATCGGCACCAGCATCGAGAATCCCGATATCGATTTCGCCAACCTCGCCAAGTCGATGGGCTACTGGACCGCTGGCCCGATCAAGGATCCCGACCAGCTCGGACCAACGATCAAAAAGGCGGTGGAGGTCGTCAAGGCCGGCGAGCCGGCTCTGATCGACGTGTGGACCCAGCCGCGGTAAGGAAAACATTCATGAACTCGCGTCGCGTCATCTTCGCGTCGGCCGCGCTCGCGGCCGGCCTCGTCCTCGGCAGCGCGGCCGGCTTCGCCGCGTCGGCCGAGAAGGGCAAGCAGCTCTTCCTCAAGAACGGCTGCTGGCAATGTCACGGCGAAAGAGGGCAGGGCGGCGTTGCCGGACGCACCCTCGCCCCCAACCCGCTTCCGTTCGAGGCCTTGCAAAACTTCGTGCGCACGACCAATCGAGCGATGCCGCCTTATCGCGAACAGATCCTGTCGAATGACGATCTGGCGGACATCTACGCCTATCTTCAGTCGATCCCGAAAGGGCCGGACCCGAAGAGCATCCCGCTTCTCAACCAGTGACCGGGGGCCCCGGATCAGCCGGGGTAACGACGTGACGCAGGAATGCCAGCCTTCGCAACCGGCGGAGGCTGGCATTTTGCGTTTGATGCCCGACTCGCTGCGGCCCTCCGCCGATCATCCGGGGTTCGGCGAGCTGCACGGCCTTGGCAATCCATCGCTGCCGACTAGATACAGCCGCGGCCGAGGTCGAAAGGGCGTCGTTTTGAACCTTCCCAATCTCATCACGATAGCGCGCATCCTGCTGGTGCCGGTGGTCGTCTGGGCCATCGCCTCCAACGAAATGCAGGTCGCCTTCGTGCTGTTCCTGCTCGCCGGCGTGAGCGACGCCGTCGACGGCTTCCTCGCCAAGCGATTCCACATGACGAGCGAGCTCGGCGCCTATCTCGACCCGCTGGCGGACAAGGTGCTGATCGTATCGATCTATATCGCGCTCGGCATCACCCAGGCGATCCCGCGCTGGATCGTGATCCTGGTGGTTTCGCGGGATATTTTGATCGTCGGCGGCATCATGTTCGCGGCGCTGCTGGGCAAGCCGATGCGGGTGAAGCCGGTGCTGGTCTCCAAGCTCAACACGGCGGCGCAGATCGTGTTCGCCTGTCTCGTGCTCGCGGCGCTCGCCTTCGGCTTCACCGCCGAACCCACCGAGCGCGTCATCATGGGCATCGTCGCGGTGCTGACGCTCGCCTCGATCGGCTTCTATGTCCGCGAATGGGTGGTCCACATGAGCGCCGCCGAGCTTGAACGATGAGAGCGCGCCGTTGCAGCCCGGAACCGGCGTGATGGGCCTGCCCGACGCGGTGCCGCGCCAGCTCGCCTTTGCGCTCGATCCCCGCGAGAACTTCTCCCGCGAGGATTTCCTGTGCGGCCCCGGCAACGCGGCCGCCCTGGACCTCGTCGATACCTGGCCGAACTGGCCGGCGCGCACCATCGCCCTGATCGGCCCGGAGGGGTCGGGCAAGAGCCATCTCGCCGCGATCTGGGCAGCGGCGGCCGGCGGGCGCCGCCTGGCCAGCCGCGGCCTCGACGAAGCGGCGGTGCCGGCTGCGCTCTCCACCGGTGCGCTGGTGATCGAGCGCGGCACCGACGAACTCCCCGATGTCGACGAACGCGCGATGTTCCATCTGCTCAATCTCGCCCAGGAACAGCGGGCCTTCCTCCTCATCACCGCGCGAACCGCACCGGCCGGCTGGCCGATCGGGCTTCCCGATCTCTCCTCGCGGCTGCGGGCGTTGCCGGTGGTCGCGCTGGCGGCGCCCGACGATGCCATGCTGCGCGCAGTCCTGGTCAAGCTGTTCGCGGATCGCCAGCTCGCGGTCGATGACGGCCTGATCGGCTATCTCATGGTGCGGATCGAGCGCAGCTTCGCGGCCGCGCGGGCGGTCGTTGCCGAGCTCGATCGCGAGGCGCTGCGCCGGCAACGTCCGGTCACGAGGGCGCTGGCGAGCGAGATTTTGGGGTCCGCCGCCTCTTGAAGCAGGGGCTCAAGCCTCTTGTGTCACGGGTTGCGTAATAGGATTGTTGCGATCCCCTGTCATTATAAGGGATTCGCAGAGACGCCATGGCAGAACCTGCTCAAGCCGCTGTTATTTCGCTGGAATCCGTCGACCCGCCGAGGTCCGCAGGCGTGGCCGCGGCCGCCGCCTTTACCCCGGGCGGGCCGGACCGATACATCAACCGCGAGTTGTCGTGGCTCCATTTCAACCGTCGGGTGCTCGAGGAGGCGGGCAACCCCAGCCACCCGCTGCTGGAGCGGGTCCGGTTCCTGTCGATTTCCGCCAGCAATCTCGACGAGTTCTTCATGGTGCGCGTCGCCGGCCTCAAGGGCCAGGTGCGCGCCGGCATCGTCACCCGCACCCCCGACGGATTGACCCCGGCCGAGCAGCTGAGCCGCATCAACGAAGCGGTGTCCGGCCTCGCCATCGACCAGCAGATGCGCTGGCGCGACCTTCGCACCGAGCTGGCCGCCAACGACGTCGTGCTGGCCGAACTGGAATCCCTGAAGAAGAATGATCGGACCTGGCTCGCCGACCATTTCCTGCGCAACATCTTTCCGGTATTGACGCCGCTCGCCATCGATCCCGCCCATCCGTTCCCGTTCATTCCCAATCTCGGCTTTTCGCTGGCGCTCCATCTCGTTCGCGCCAGCGACGGCGAACCGATGAACGCGCTCATCCGCGTCCCGCAGAAGATCGAGCGCTTCATCCGTCTCCCGTCGCCGCCGGACCGCGCGGCGCGCCTGATCACACTGGAGCAGATCACCTCGCTGTTCATCCCCAAGCTGTTTCCGGGCTACACCGTCAAAGGCCAGGGCGTGTTTCGGGTGATCCGCGATTCCGACCTCGAAATCGAGGAAGAGGCCGAAGACCTGGTGCGCCAGTACGAGACCGTGCTCAAGCGCCGCCGGCGCGGCTCGGTCATCCGCCTGGAGTTCGACGCCGCCATGCCGATGGACCTGCGCCGCTTCGTGCGGCGCGCGCTCGCGGTCTCCGAGGACGAAGTGTTCGTGGTGGACGGCGTCCTCGCGCTCGCGGAATTGTCGCAGCTCACCGCCGTCGACCGGCCCGATCTCGAATTCGTGCCGTACAATCCGCGCTTTCCCGAGCGCATCCGCGAGCATGCCGGGGATTGCTTCGCCGCGATACGGCAGAAGGACCTGATCGTCCACCACCCCTACGAATCCTTCGACGTGGTGGTGCAGTTCCTGCAGCAGGCGGCGCGCGACCCCGACGTGGTGGCGATCAAGCAGACGCTCTATCGGACCTCCAAGGACAGCCCCATCGTGCGCGCGCTCGCGGAAGCGGCCGAGGCCGGCAAGTCGGTGACGGCGCTGGTCGAGCTCAAGGCGCGCTTCGACGAGGAGGCCAACATCCGCTGGGCGCGCGACCTCGAACGCGCCGGCGCGCAGGTGGTGTACGGATTCGTCGACCTCAAGACCCACGCCAAGCTGTCGATCGTGGTGCGCCGCGAGGCCGGCTCGCTCACCTCCTATGTCCATGTCGGCACCGGCAACTACCATCCGGTGACGGCGCGCATTTATACCGACCTATCCTACTTCACCGCCGATGCGGCGGTCGGCCGCGACGTCACCCGCATCTTCAACTACATCACCGGCTATGCCGAACCGGCCGACCTGGAACGGATGTCGGTGTCCCCGATCGGCCTCAAGAAGCGCATCTTCGACCACATCGCCGCCGAGATCGCCCACGCCAAGGCGGGCCGTCCCGCGGTGATCTGGATGAAGATGAATTCGCTGGTCGACCCCGGGATCATCGATGCGCTCTACGAGGCGTCCCAGGCGGGGGTCGCGATCGAGCTCATCGTGCGCGGCATCTGCTGCCTGAGGCCGGGCGTCGTGGGCCTGTCCGAAAACATCCGCGTCAAGTCGATCGTCGGCCGTTTCCTCGAGCATGGCCGCATCTACTGCTTCGGCGGCGGTCACGGGCTGCCGCATCCCAAGGCCGCCGTCTACATTTCCTCGGCCGACATGATGCCGCGCAATCTCGAGCGCCGCGTCGAAGCGCTCTGCCCGATCCTCAACGCCACCGTCCACCAGCAGGTGCTCGACCAGATCATGATCGCCAACCTCAAGGACAACGAGCAGAGCTGGACGCTCTTGCCCGACGGCACGTCGGTCCGTATCAAGGTCGCGCCGGGCGAGGAGCCGTTCAATGCGCACAAGTATTTCATGACCAATCCGAGCCTGTCGGGACGCGGGGAATCGCTCAATGAGTCCTCGCCCCGCAGCCTGACGCGGCGTCGCGACCTTGAATGAGATCATCCGCCGCGGCGGTATCTTTGCCCAGGGCCGCATCGACAACGGTCCGCCGGTCGCCGTCATCGACATCGGATCGAACTCGGTCCGCCTCGTCGTCTATGAAGGGCTGACCCGCAGCCTGACCCCGATC
>Ga0302325_10014183_pt1 | contig 16968 bp, 23 predicted proteins | sample Palsa_T0_2_FD_201948 | JGI IMG/M metagenome (GOLD analysis project Ga0302325, IMG submission 201948) | Peat permafrost microbial communities from Stordalen Mire near Abisko, Sweden - Palsa_T0_2 | ecosystem: Environmental > Terrestrial > Soil > Palsa > Peat permafrost | place: Sweden: Abisko... | reverse complement strand
GGCCGGTTTGATGACGTGGTATTAAAGAGACTTATGCATGTGCGGACCAAGTCCGTGAATATAAGTGGATGAGCAGAAATTAAGAGGCAAATTTAATACTCCACCGGTGGATGGGACAAAGGAGTGGGTCAAAAAAAGAACATGCGGAGTAATTCAAACAAACAAACACCAAACAAGCCACAGAAAATAGTATATGTACGGAAGTGTACCAGGAAAACCCAATTACAATTAAGGACCACTCCAGCTCTAGTAATTGAAGGGGAGCAGTGATGCAAGTATTATGCAGATGAGGAAATCTGTGGTAGACAAACACACGACCACTGTCAAAATCCATCTCACAACCAGGATCTTCGCCCGTTCATAGTTTTATCTGCCGAGTTCTGCAACTTGAAGGCACCAGGTTGAAGGCGTGAAAGTATCCTCTCGGGATCATGTCTCTCCTGAATCTTCAGCAGCCGCTGTTTATTCTCCGGACTCAAACCGGCGAACACGTCTTGCGTCTGGTTGGCATAATTCTGATAGATATAACGATGATCAAGACCCATTTCTTTGGCCAGTGCTACAGCTCTGTTCATGATGTTGTCGTTTGCATGATGTACTTTCTCATCATCAGCGGCGTCGCTATATCGGATTGCATCGTTGATTACTATTCAAGTCAGTAAGTATGAAACCTGCAATTATAGACTGGATGCGGCATACGTAGTAGCGGTCCGTCGTCTTCTGAAATACCCAACGCATTGCGTCCATTTTTTTGGAAAGCCGAAATCTCATCTTTGGTGATGATTTGGAGAATGAGACTTGGGAGAAAACCAGCTACATTCTTGACCGTATCTGTTTCTGATATGAATATATCCACGAGCTTCGATAAAAAGGGTACGCTGATCTTGAAGGTCGCAGTGGCCCAAGATTGCCTACGCTGTTAGTCGATGTAATGAATTGCAGATTCAAACCCCTACCTATATCCAATCTTGTTCATCCAGTCAACTTCCGCCACCACGCCCGTCATATTTGTGATCCGTGTTGTCGAGTATATGTTCTTCACCTCTTCAAAGCCTTTGAAAACTGGTGGATATGGCTCTGGTCGGCCGTGCATAAGATTGACGCAGACCAAATAGATATCCACGACCGTAACAAAGGCAAAAGATAGAATAATCTGCCCGGAAGGGTCCGATTCCCCTCGAGAATAGTTTTCCAGCATCTGGGCTATTTCGTTGACTGTTGAACAGTATCCAAAACGGCAGGTAGCTCGTACCGCCCAACTCGAAAATTTCTGGGCAAGCCACCTCGGACTCCAGTCGAAGGGGTAGTTAATGCCCATAGACTTCTTCCTTTCAGAGATATCTGAGAGTAAGTAATATTTATGTCCTCCCCAAAACAAGCCTTGAGGGAAGGTCTCTAAATCAAATCGAGTTACAATCCCAAAGTTGCTGCCGCCACCGCGGAGGGCGAAATACAAGTCAGGGTGCGAGGCTTGGCTAATATTTGAGATGGAGGAATTTGCTAGGACAAGCTGGAAAGAACGGAAAGCCGTTAGCACGTTTCAATGAGGTAATGTACCAGCTATGCTTATGAAGGGAAAGGTGCTTCCTCAATCAATTCGGCCATGAGCTCTTTGGCCCTGCTTCACTTGAAAATTCTAAAATGCCCACCACACATTCGACGAGAAGAATCGGTACAATGCCTCCAACTCACCTCAAAATTTCTCACATTGTCAAAAGCCCATCCACGACGGCGAGAAATAAAAGAAATACCCCCTGTTAAATGTCAGTCACATGACACCCAAAGCGGTCCGTTATACTCATCTCCAAGAACAAAGCCTCCAGCGCCTATTTGACTATCACGTCCTCCAACAACTGTAAGATTAAGGGGTTCCAATATTTCATAGACCTTTCCCCATCTCGTTCCAGCACCAACAGATGTTGTCAGGTGATCCTCCGCCAGCTCGACATGGTTGAGGCGCCTTAAATCGATGGTCACGCCTTGGTGGGCGTTTGAAGCTCCAGCAGACATAGCATGTCCTCCACTCTTGACTGCAAAATGGCATTGATGCTCCTTGATGATCCCCAGAGCAATCGCGACGTCATCCGCGGATTCTGGCAAGAACACACAAGCAGGTACGACTTCTCGTTGCTGCTGTGAGAAATATGTTTCACTGAACCCCACAGGGAGGCTCAAGTAGTGAGCTTTTCCTCCAAATGTCCTCAAAAGAGAGGCGCACTACCGCAAAGTCAATAAAAAGTACTCGTCGTCGATCAGCTCACGCACCGCATTTTGGCATGCATTTGAAGCATTTCCTCCGGGTAAGAGTGGACTTTGTTGCTGCAATTGCAGACTCGCTCCTACATGGACCAGTGAGCAGCACACTACAACCCTCGTAAGACGCAAAATCATCCCGACAGGCGACCGAGAGTTAGTGAGGGGCTTTGGACGCCGGGATTGACTCGTAGATGGCTTCGTAAGGACCAATGTTTCTTTCCTCGGTCGTATGAGGATCTCCGATGCATCTCAAATTTGAAGAACAACTGACCACTTATCGGGCGGCGCAGTTTCATTCTGGGGAATATCTTACGTTGACCTGCGAATCGTCTTGATTAGAAATCCGGAGTTCGGCTCCGTTGCACTGATGAAATTCGGATTGGTCGCACGACTGTAATGCTGGGTCACGTGTTTTTTCTTCTTGAGAAAGAGGGGCAGGATCACGACGCTCGGAGCACAGACTAAATTTGAACATAATGGCAACAATTAGGTATAGACAATCATGCTCATTGATTCCCATTGTTCAAACTACTTCTAGATGTTCTTCTCTTTAATGTCTTATTAATTTCAGGAAACTAAAGCTTATCCGTTTGACACACCCCAGCAAAAAAATACAGCGTTAAGTGTTCAGACAGCAAGCTTCTCTACCTGCTCATCCTTCTCAACCGTAGCCTCAACATGTTCAGTCATCAATTCCTTGACTCCTTTCAAGAAGACAATCGAGACGATCGCCAACACGACAAATGGAATGATACTCGCCCACGCCAATCTATACGCTGCAGCATAAGTCTCTTGACTAGCGTGCGTCGCTGCTGCCAAAATCGCTGGTGATATCCCTGGAATGGTTGCAAATCCTGTTCCGGAAGAGAAAGCTGCAAGAAGAGCAGGAACGGAGGAGGTTGGAAGTCCGGCTTTGGTGGCAGCGCCGGAAACAGCAGGAGCGTACGTGGAGGCGATCTTGCCGTTGATAATGGTGTCCAGGACTGCAGAACCGAAAGCTCCACCCAGAGCCCTGGCGGAGAATGCGAGCCCGGTGGCGGTGGAAAGATATGCGTGGGGTGACGTGAATTGGACGAGGGCCACGAGGAGGGTGAGGGGCCCACTTTGACCGATTCCCGCTGTTTCTGGTCAGTCAATGGTGGAGGAGTATGTGAAGTTTTCCTTACACAAGATGTTGAACACGAGCTGAGCATGGTTCATACTGGGATGGATATTTGCGTAGCAGATTGTGCTGAGAAGGTCAGATATGTTCTCCCAAATGCGCGTTTTAGTTCTTACACCACCAATAAAAAGGTAAATGTGATTAGGAGCGGAGTCTTCAGATCTTTCTTCCACGTAGCATATAGCCTAGGAATCATGTCAGAAAATGCTTTAGAACGAGGAATTGCTTTAACATACATGATTGGAATGGAGGTGAAGAGAGTAAGTAATGTGTACGAAAGCTGCCGGATCGAGATCTTCCAAGCGGAAGTTTCGAAGCCCAAATTGAGGACAATCAAGGGAGTGATACTGTTGACTGCACTGTAGAAAATCCATCCTTCAACCGCAAAGGCGAAAACCGAGAGGGAGAAATTCGGCCCGTTCCTAAAGAAAACGTGAGCAACCAGCCCATCTTCTCTACCCTTCCATTCTGCCAGGATGTTAGCTTATTAATTCCTCAATTACTCCTGCAAAGTACTTACCGTAAACAGCAAAAGCAACCAAAGATACAAGTCCAATCGTGAGCGGTACCACAACATGCTTATCGTGCCAGGGGTAAACGCCACCAGCCCAGTCTAAAGCTAAGAGTGTCAATGTTGTAGCCACAATAAACAGGAGAGATCCAATCGGGTCACAAGCCCAAATGACCTTCTTCCACGACATTTTCGGGAAATCCGATTCCTTCTTTGGATGATAAAAGGCGAGTAGTCCGAGAACTGTAGCGGCAAAGAATCCGGCTCTATACGCAGATTAGTACGGGTTTTTAATAATCTTACATATTTCAAGAGCTAGGGGGCCGCTGAGCTCCCAAGACATGTTTCGAGAGGGCCCGGCTCTTATTCGGCTCCCATGAAGTAGTAAAATCAAGGGCAAAATAAGACGTACTGGATCCAGAAGATGTTGCGCCAGCCTCCTGGATTTGCGTTTGTCGCAGCTCCGGCACCGAGACTTCCAACTCTATGGTTATGTGTCAGCTTTATTTCACTGGCCGAAATAAGGTGGAAAGCTTACAATCCTCCAACAGCTCCACCAAGAAATGCAAATCCGTTGGCCAGAGCACGGTACTTCAAAGGCAAGACTTCAGACGGAATAGCTTGAACGATAGAAATAGTGGAAAGAGTACACCCGACCAGAATGCCGCCACCGATGAGCATATTCATCGAAGTGGCTTTGGCCGAGATGACTGCTCCAATGAAAGAGAGAACTGGTGGGCCCATCGCTAGGTACTTCCTGTCGAGGACATCTGAGAGACGACCGACGATGGGAGAAAGTACACTTTGTATCAAAAGCGGTCCCTTTTGCTGTCAGTTTTGAACGAGGGATGCGTGGTATTGACAAACCTGAATAATCCATCCTGCAATTGGGGCGTCACCAATATCTCTGATAATGAAGCCGATAACTGACCCAGCAGCCACGACAACGAAGACTTGAGCCATGATGGCAAAGCAAGTCACACTACAAACAAATTAGCAAGTTCTCATTTCGTTCAAGAGAAAAGATTTACAAAACGACCATCCAAGACCTCCATGTCAAATTGATATGATGCTCATCTCGGTATGAGTCTACCTTGACAACATTTCTAGCAGTATTTTCTTCAATCCGAGAGACAGCGATATCATCTTCAGGCTTGCTAAGCTCAATCCTATTCTCGCTTTCATCTGCCATCTTGTCAATTTTACTGAAATCCTTTCGGTTGTAGAATTCTCTAAAAAATCAAGAGAAAGATACTTGAAAAGTTTGATCGACGTCAAAGAAATCTCGGCAGGGACGAATTCAGGGGGGATCTCCAAAATTATTGCCTTCCGGTTAACTTCCCTTCTTAAGCTTCGCCCCGCCAGCTACCGCGATAACCCCAGCACCCAACTCCCTGACCCGCCTGTTAAATACACGACCAAACCTTCCCGCATCAATGCGTTTCGGCAATTGCCTAACCTGTGCAGTACAAAAGCGAAAATATTGCCGCGTGCTCTAATGATTATAAATCTCTGTGCGCTGCAAATGGGAATGAGAAGTCACTGCGGGCCGTGGCGTTCCATGTAGCTGGCCATCGCACGGGACAAGTCCTGTGTGATCATTATGACAGCTTCGGGATTCCCCCGTTCTAGAGCGGTGATGGGAACGCGGTGCTTGAATTTCGAATGTTTGGGCCTTGGGGTCTAATCCATATCCTCGGTTTATCACTTGGCATCTTCGGCACTATTATGATTGGATTCTCTATCTTTGGGAGAACGTTTGTTTAATAATGAATCGTTTCTAATCCCGAGCGTGTGGCACCATAGCGTAACTTCCTTCTGCGTGATCCCACAGAGTTGAATGCAATCTTAATATCCATTTTTTGAAGCAAGCACTCGCAACCCAGACCTAGTCGTCCTTCATGAATCGTGTAAGTGTGTCATTTCGAGCAAGTGCACTTCGAATCTTCTTTCCGAAGATCCACAGCGGGATTGTCAACAGCACTACGGCGACTTTTGTTGAATTAGCATGTTATCTTCTGTTCTTGGAAACAGATTTCCTTTGCAGCGAAATGGAGAATTATCTTGTAAACAAAAATTATGTAAGACTTACTGAAAGTGCTACCAAGAACATTGAAAACGTTCAATGGTCCTTCCCGCGTTACCCAATCATTGACAAAGTATGTCAATCCAAAAGTTAGGAGGTTACGAGCGTTGATTGCCACGAAAGCTGCGAGGCAAAACGTTAGCATGGAACTTCGAGAGTCGTTTAGGAATTCCCACCTTCCTCACTCAAGTCTTCATACGAGTCAATAATATAGCCAAAGACACACCCAGCCTCAAAAGCCATTGCCATATTTGCTATTCCGAAGCACAGCACAGGCCCGATCCAATGAGTCTTGTAGTGAAGTGTGGCGCCAAAGCCGAAAAATCCCGTAATTCCAAGGAGCAAGACCGGGAACATAAGCACCAGTCGAAATTCTGGCTCGTAGATGCCATGGTTCTTTTTAGTGAGATAGAGGCAGATGAAGTCGTTCAAAGGACCAGCAATGACCAGACCGAGTATAGTCATAATTAGTGGTGAGATGCTAATGAGGCCAACTTGAGAAACTGAAAAGAAATATGGGGCAAGTTGAAAGAGCTGAGCATTAACGACGCTGAAGACAACAATCCAAGTCAGGGTCACCCCGTAAATAAGGAAGCCCCATAGAACCCCAGGATACCAGAACATGACGACTGGACGGATAAGAATCTTCCAGAACGGAGCCGTGGTATATTTCTTTCCAGTCATGAATCGAAGCGACTTCAGGTAAGAATCCTTTGGCTCGTTCGCAGCGCTGTATTCGGGGCTCAGTCTTGACGTGTTCGAACCCTCCTTTTGTTCTGTGACGGTTTGCTTGTCGGTATCTGAAGCTTGAATGTTGAGACTAAGAAGTCTCTTTTCGATTGGATCTCGAATGTAGGCTGTTTCCGGAACGAAGAAGAAGACCATGGGAATGAAGACGCCAAAGAAGATGGCACAAATCCCGAATGTCCATTTCCAGCCGATGTCCTACGAAATTTGTCAGAAAACTTACACACATAGTATTTGAATATCTGTGGAGCACAGCTAGATTTACTTGAATGATATAGCCACTAATCAAACTTCCACCAGATATTCCGCTAAGCAAGAACAGATTCCAGGCTGAGATTCTTGTTGCTCTCTGGTGAACAAAATATAGATCACCGATCGTGCATTGAACCAAAACTTCATACGGAGCCATTCCAAAGCCTGCCACGACTCGACTTGCAAGGAAGGAAGAATAATCTTTAGCGTAGGCGCCCCAGACGCTGCATGCAAACATCACAAAAATTGCAATGAGGAACACAGGTCGCCGTCCCCACACCTTTGCCAATGGATTCATAATGAACAGCGACAAGCCAATGGTGAGAATTAGCCAAGCTGTGCTTTGTCCAAGTGTGCCAACCGGAATGCCCAATTCAGCAGCAATAACGAGGAAGCCAGGTGAAAGCATAGGCCCGAATGCGCCTACAACAGCAGCTGACAGTCCAACAATGAGGAGTATCGCATCTTTTCTCCAGGTCGGCCACTATTCGCAGTGAGCAAGAGCGCCTCGTACGAGCGGAAGAGACTGACATTCAATGGGTCATTTGGAGAATCTGAAGGCTGAGGCACTAAGATAACGTGCGAATATCTTCCCCGCGCATGCTTTAATAATTCCCGAGGAACCTGCTCGTACCCGCGAGGTACATCGGACTGGTCATTCATATAAGCTATCCTCACCATCAGTAAGGTGCGCTCTCTGTGAGCTATCTCGATACTCACAGGTCCCTGGGACCACCTCCATCAACTTGTCTTCCAGTATCCCAAACACCATATCGTGGGATCAACGGTAAGAATTGCTTTGATAGGTATTCGGATTGCTCTGTCTCCTAGACTAAAGGAGATTATGTTAGCATGCCGACTTTATTGAAGTTCGAGTTCTCCCCTGATATAAAACTCTTTGTAAGACCCGTGCAGGGGGTTGATCGGCACTTGCTGAATTTATCCTCTTGCCAAGCGCCTCTACCAGGGATTGGACGGGCCTAAAATTTAGTTCCCGGTGTTTCAAAAAAGCACTATTTCCCCGACTGGCGGAAATCTACAGGGCGCAAAGGAAGTCGCAAGCCCCTTTGCTGCGCCCCAGCAATCAATAGCCTATTTACCGGATAAGTTATCGCTTACCAATGATGCGCCTCCAATATAGTACTTATCGCTGCATTCGTTCTCTTCTGTCGCATTCATAGAACCGAGGTAGACTCCAATCCACATGGGCGATTGTGTGAAGAGCTGGGGTAAGGTGGGGATGAGTGGCCCGCTTGGTGGGACCCCCCCACCCTGGGCAGCTCTTTTACTGTGAGCTCAAAACCTCCCCGAAACTCACCCATCTCAGTCAGGATTACATAATTGTATAAATCATTAGATAATGACTCAAGCGGTCATTCGTCAAGAGGGCTTGAACAACTGATTTCACACCGTCCACTTCAGTCAAGATGGGTACTTTTGAACGATCCTCCTCGTCTGGGATTCACGTGATCATTGTCGGGGCAGGATTTGCGGGATTGACTGCAGCCATTGAGTGTCATCGAAAAGGCCATTCTGTCCTGCTACTCGAAAGCTTCCCAGAACTTAAAATATTGGGCGATATTATCAGCTTTGCACCGAACTCGGGTCGTATTTTCCAGCGCTGGCCTGGTGTCGATGAACAGCTGGACCCAATCATCCATAAAAGCGACGGATTGCTCATTAAGACGTACCTCGGCGAGTCCCTTACCAAACAGACTTGGGGGTCTGAAGCGCTTGCCTATGGAAAAGCCTACAATGGCCATCGAGGAGAGATCCACGAGATCGTTTACCATCATGCCTTAGCCATAGGAATTGATATTCGTCTGGGGCATAAGGTCGAGGACTATTTCGAAACGGATGACAAGGCTGGCGTTGTCGCAAACGGAGAAAGATTCTTCGGCGACGTTGTTTTGGCAGCAGACGGTGTTCGTTCCAAAGGCCGAACTGTCGTGTTGGGCTATGAAGACAAGCCGAAGTCTTCGGGTTATGCCATTTACCGGACCTGGTTTGATTCTGTAAAGCTTGCCGAAGATCCAGATACGGCCTGGATGGTGACGAATGGAGACAGGCATTGCGCGTGGCTCGGTAAGAGCATTCTGTAATGCAACGCCCCAGACTGATGTGAAACAGGACCTGACATCCATTTCATTGCTGCATCAATCAAGAATGGACAAGACTTTAGTTGGGTTTGCACGCACAAAGTGGGTTAAGAAACAGGGCATATTAGGACCGTTTCTGACTTCAAACCAAGGACGAAACTGATGTGGAGGAAAGCTGGCAAGCGCACGCTCCTCTAGCTGATGCTCTGAGGATATTGGAAGGATGGGACCCAGTGGTTCAGAAGATCTTGAAAGCGACTCCGGATCCATTGATTGACTGGAAGTTGGTCTACCGAGATCCTCTGCCTACTTGGATTTCTCCCAAACGTCGCATTGCTCTCATTGGAGATGCGGCACATCCATTCCTTCCAACTTCCATTCAGGGGGCAAGTCAAGCTATGGAAGACGGAGCAACGCTGGGTGTCTGCTTGACCAGAAGTGGTAAAGGCCATGTTCAGGAAGCAATTGCCGCCTTTGAAGCTTTGAGGTATGAACGAGTTCGTGCCGCTCAGAAGACGGGGGAGAAAACGCGTGACCAGTGGCACAAGGCCAATTGGGATGAGGCGAAGAAGAATCCGGAGAGCATGAAGTTGAAGCGAGGATCATGGCTGTTGAACTTTGACGCAGAGGAGTATGCTGAAAAGAACTATGCACGAACAGTCGCTCTGCTGCATGATGCCATTGGCGTTCGAGAGCTCCATCGGCCGAATGAAATAGAATAGATAGGGTAAATAAATATACAGGAAATAACAATCTCCGGTATTTTGGTTCCGGATATCTATTTTCATCCAAGTAATCAGCAATTGCCTTCCAAAGATATATTGGCTCTTCATTCATATGTCTCTTCGGGGAAATCTACCTGCAATGGTCTATTGGATCTGACACCTACACTCTGTAAAGAAAGCTCTCTATTGCCGTGAGTAATTGCCGACTCTTTATTTTCCCGTGGCGTTCAATCTAGAGATAAAAAGAGTGCAGCCCTCTAGAAAGGGAGGAGCTCGGGGAGGAAACATGCAGCCAGGGCCCAGCGCTAATTCTTAAGGCGTTACGATTGTTATTGATATCGCTGTACAGTAGCCCCGAAAACAACCCCTGTAAAAGCCCCACGACTCTATGGTGGGGTTCAAAGACTACCCCGCCCCCGCTGTCCCCAATCACCGCAGATCTCCACGGCTACAATAGACTTCTCAAACTCCTACTCCCGCCAGCAAAAGAAATACGGACTCAAATTTTGAACAATAGATATATATATATATATTCTTGCCATGAATTAAGAAGAAAACAACGGAAGTCAAATCACAATGTCCTTTCTCTCGGCACTTGGCGCCTGGGACACATGGGCTGGCCTGGCTGCCATATCACTTGTCATCCTCCTCAGCGACATCTGGAAATGGCTCCGCATGCCGCCAGGCCCTACGCCACTGCCCTTTATTGGGAACAAGCTACCCAATTCGAAACCATGGATCCAGTTTCAAGAATGGTCGAAGATATACGGCCCGATCTTCACCATCTGGGTTGGAAGAAGGCCTACGGTCGTCATCTCAGACCCCAACATCGCTGTCGACCTCATGGAAAAACGAAGTAACAAGTACTCGTCGAGACCAAGATTCGTCGTCATGGAAGAAATTTACCAAGGTGGATCAGTTCTCGTTCAGCCATATGGAAAGGAATGGTCCGTGAGGAGGAAGCTCCTGCACCGTGCTCTCACTTCCGCCGCTCTGCGGACGTATAAGGTATTACCATTGACCTCCCCATCTCTCCCCTCACGGTTCTAACAAAGCCATAGGCCCGCCAGGAAGCAGAATCTACCAGATTAGCTTTTCAAGTCATGCAAAATCCCGACAACTGGGAACGGGAATTCGATCGATTCACAGCTAGCGTGGTATTCTCAATTGCATATGGCCACCGAATCGATTCTTTCAGTTCTCCTGTTATTCGAGAGCGATTGAACTTCATGCAGTTCAAGGCGTCTCTGAACGTTCCAGGTACCTACAAGGCCGAGTCATTCCCAATACTCAAGTATATGCCGACGTTCTTGGCGCCGTGGAAGAAGACTATTAAAGAGCAGGCAAGAATGGAGGTCGAGTCAAACATTGGGCTTGTTGAAGGCGTGAGAAGAGATATATTGGTCGGGAAGGAGAAAGGGATCGAGGTTGCTCCATCGCTCGCCCAAATACTGCTTGCTGTTCGAGAGCAAGAACATATCCCACTTCCAGAAAAGGACTTCTGCAATGTCCCATCCTCCTTATTTGGTGCTGGCTCAGATACGACGGCATCCACGATGTGCTCAGCAATTCTTGCATTTGTCACGCACCCAGAGGTTCTCGACGTTGCTCACGCAGAAATGGATGCTGTAATTGGCACCAACCGAACTCCAACTTTCGACGACGAGATGCAACTACCATACATTCGTGCCCTTGCCAAAGAAGTCCTTAGATGGCGTCCTGTAGCTGTGCTAGGAGGGACTCCTCATGCGTCAACCGAAGACGACATCTATCAAGGTTGGCGGATACCAGCCGGTACTACGATTCTAGGGAATTCCTGGGCCATCAATCTCCATGACGAATACTATCCACAACCTGACCTGTTCAATCCTGCGCGCTTTCTCGAAGAAACAGATCCAAGATATGTGCCTGAATTGAAGGGAGAGAAGGTCCATCCAGCGAAAGCTGGGCACTCGTCTTTTGGCTGGGGTAGGAGGATCTGTCCTGGTGCTGACCTCGCTGCCAACTCGCTGTTCATCGCGCTGGCGAAGCTTATATGGTCTTTTGATATTCTGCCTACGAGGACGTAGTACGTGAACTTGGCACCTGAATTTTTTAATATTTTTTTTACTGACTCGTTGTCTTCCGCAGTGACACGCTCGATTATAGCGACGGCTTTAACATTCGACCAAAACCATTCAAGTGTTCGATTCGAATCAGAAGTGAAGATCACAAGAAGACTCTTGAGAAAGAGAAGGCTGAGGCTGACAAGGAGATGGAGAAGTTTCCAGCATATGATTAATCTGCAAAACATCTTTGCAGCTGGAGTGATGAGAATGTTCTTCTCGTTGTATCGTATTCACCATATAATGGACCATGACAGAACAGATATATAGCGTATATATGTAAATAAATCCACTTCCTCATCTCCATAATCCCTCAAAATTCCTGCACGATCTCCTCGCCATCATTCCCACAGACCCCATCAAAATCCCCATAAACCTCCATTCCCCTCTCCACTATCCTGGTAAACATGGACGACCTTGGACTTAGTATTGCTTTAATTAGGAACTTTCAATATTCGGATGACCCACAACTCGTAGATCATTTAGATGGGGGAAGGCCTTTGAATGCTCCAAAACTCGCGACACATTCAAACAGGGGAAGAAATCGAGGATATACATACTCATCAAATCTACAACTCGCTCCGGGTCCGTCCTGACACTCCGGAATTGGCCTGGGCGCACTATTGGCAATAATCCTAATATACTCCCTATCATCGTCCGGGTCCTTGCTCACTGTATCACACATCAACTTCTCGATGCCTACATGGCCTAGGAATGGAATGAGTTCCACTATTTTCTACGACTGACTCTAGTTGATTCTATCCGTGGGAAATTCTTCCACGAAGGCGTTAGAGAAGTTGAAGAGGTCGAGGGCGGTGGCTATAAAGGGTGGGACTTCGCGGTGTGTGAAGGCTAGGAAGAAGCGTTGGTTATCGTCGTCGGGGATTTCTTCTTCGAAGTGTTGAGGTGCGTGGAATTTCGACATGAGTTCAGATGTTGCGTTCAGCCAGGGGAAGCCTAGTTATGGTGAAAGATGGTTGCCATGGCCGGCCATTTGCGAGTATTTTAGGTCCTAGGCATATTCGTATGCCATCCACTGGCTGTCTGTGAAGAAGTCACAGATATCACTCTTCTTGCCTCGGATCGCGGACTCATAGCCACAAAGCTGTTGAAGACCCATGATATCTCCTCTAACTTCATAGGAGAGAATCTTTGCAGACGTCCAATAATTGGAATGGTGTAGTAGGACATGGAAGTTCCTTGCTCACCGTTTCCAGGTTTCTTCGAGAACGCTTTGCAAACTTTGTGTGAGTCTTGTGCGTGGAACGATGACCGGTTGAGGCCAACCTCTACAATTTCCACCTCCTGAGGAAATATTTTCATGAAAGCAGTAGCCGTGTCTTGCGTCCTTGCTTTCTTGCCAGCATATATCCTCTTTGTCGTAGGAACGAGCTTCGGATATCGAGACAAAAGTTGTTTCCCGACTTTTTTTTAGTCCTTGATTCCCTGCGTGGTGATCCGTTCCAACAGATTCTCTGGGTCATCAATTGGATTCTCCCATTTCTCCAAAAAAAAAAAAAAAAAAGAAAGAAAGAAAGAAATAGAGCCTCTCCACCCTCTCCTCTTTTTTCCAGAGAGCTTTGTTGCGTATGCGCTGTCGAGTTTCTTGATGAAATAATTCAATCCATTGTTCGTAACCGTGGTCGTTTGTGTGGATTGCTGCGTGTCGAATGAGGTATGATGCTGCTGTGACTTCACAATGCCTTGGTGCTCCGTGATCTAACCCGAGCCTAGCGCATCGAAGTACGGGCTGATACCGGGCAAGTGTCTGCAAGAACTCGAGTCAATATTTCTTAACTTCAATAGTTCTTCCTTCCCTCCAAAGATTCTGGACTTTGAGTTGGTCAGGTAGATCAAAACGTCTTGGGAGGCATACAAGATTGGGTCGAATTTATATCCTTCGGTATGGGATTCTGGTTAGAGTGGAATCTAGGCCGCAGTGCAGATTTGCAAGAATAATTGTGCTATGGCCATCCCAGGCAATTTGCCGTATAACAAGACCATCTTAATACATTTATTTTGAGAATATTTTATGCAACGGATTTTTGATTCTGGTCCCAGAAATCGACGGCAAGGATCGAAGTGGGGATGACATCACTCGTGATCGCCGGTCAGCCTTGCATCGAGTCAGGAAGGATTATAAATTTGTGCTGGTTTCCATGGCCGTAGTAAGAACAATTATTCATTCAGATCCGATTTGCTAATAGAAACTAGATATGGCGCTTACCTTTCAATTCGCAGAAGCATTGGTGCAGCTTGTGATGAGGAAGGAGAGGGAGTTGAGTAGTTGCCGAAATGCTACCGGCTTTCATGAGTCGGGAACAGAGTAAAATACCTTACCTGGCACAATAGACATGGGAAAGAGTTCGTGACAGGGTGGCTTCTTAAGGTACAAACAATCCTTTTCTGAATGTAATACAGTTTTTTATGCTTTCGTCAAACCTCCTGGATGATAGTACTGTATGACTCTGAAGTGTCTCTCAGAACAAGTGTCCAGACGGTCTATGTTTTCCATCCATAACAATCTGTCCTTGCTCTCTGAATAAAGCCACGGTTGGTCTTTACTTTGCAATGCCAGGTCCATCTACTTGGTCCCGACCATCAGTACAAACAACTTGCTTCTCGTTTAACTCGACAGCATTTTCATCATCTCTCTTCTCGAGCTCCTCGACAGCATTGGCATCTTCTTCCATCTTCTCGGACTTCTCAACAAAACTTGCACCCTCCATCTTCTCGGTCTCTTCAGCATCATCCGCACCCTCCATCTTTTTGGGTTGCTTCACAGCGTTTGCCTCCTCTACCTTCTCACCACTTTCAGGAGAAGCAGGCTGCGTGTAACCGTCAACAGGTCCAGCGGGCATCTCAATTGCATCAGAAAAGCCCTCATCCTCAATCCTGTTACTACCCGAATAAGCCATGTAGCCATCAGCACCTGCAGTTGTACCAAATGGCTCCGAAGCCGGGACACCATCCATAGACAGAACACGACGAGAAGAGAAGCTTCCAACCGGCTTGCGCTGAATATAGCTATTCCGAGGGCTTGGCCGAAGAACTCTCTTATGCTCACTGTTTGCGCGGGCGACATAACCAGATTGCAACTCCCTAGAATGGCCAACAAATTCTGTACCATGAGGACCCTCTTCAGTCGAAACAAAACAGCCAGTCTGGCCGTCACGAACCCAGTTTTCCACGTTAGAGAGTCCGGTATAGTAAAGTTCATTGTGCTCAGGGAATGGGACCATAGGGCTTTGGGCCTGGAATTGGATTGGTGCATGATACAGCTCAACACCGCGAGATCGATATCTGTTGCGTCGGACATGGAATAGGACAAATGCGATAGCGCCCAACAAGAGCACAAAAGCTGGGATTCCAATGCCAAGACCGATCTTTTCGCCAGTATTGAGTCTACCTTGATGCTCAACCATAGTTGTAGTTGCGCCTGGAGGATACGCGGTAGTCACAAGGACTCTTCCTAGCTGGGTGATGGTAGTAGTGAATGGCTTGTTTGCAACATCCGCAAGAGACGAAAGCGAAGCGAGTTGCGACAACTGCTGGATAGACTGGAGCGAGACGATTTGAGGCAAGATTGTGACGTCGGTATCTGCCTCTGAGATAATCCAGTTGTAGACCGAATTCGGCAGTTCGTAGAGCCCTGGTAACGGGGGAGTCAGCAATTGCTTAATTAAGATTGTATCGCCAGGTTTAGGATATTGTCTGGGGAGTTTGTCTCAGGACAAAATCATAAGACTGGTTGGAATAGGAAAGGGATTTCTTCCCTAACACCTACAGGGGTTTTCGCCTTCCTCGGCGCCGTAGACTATGTCGAGAACGTCAGGACCTTCAACGTCGGAGAGATAGAGCGAAGGGACAGCAGATGCAAGGGCAGAGGCCATGTCAGGTGGAGGGGCCAGGAGGGAGAGGAGGGAGGCGAGGCTAGCGGAGACTGGGTCGATTGTAGTGTTTGCTGCTGCTGAATCGGTTCTTGCAGGATGTTAGATCGGCATTGTTATATGAAAAGCGAAGCAGCATCTTACACTTGTCTTTCAATGAAAGTTTGAGTCTCGATCACGACCTTTGTGACGGACGCAGGTTGTGGCATGCCGAGAACAAGCCCGCCGAAGAAGTAGATCGCAGCGAAAAGGAGGTAGCAAAGCATCTTTGCGATCGGAGCTGTGCTCTAACCTGAAATAGCAAGTGCTAAAGTACTCTGGGGAAGCGCAATGCAATGAAATGCAATGGAACAGGTATGTGAGGAGGAAGATGAAGGTTGTGGGAAGTTGGAGGTGGAGGTTCACGGTGTTGTTTATTGTGGGACTCGCTTCGTTGATATTTACGTCCATCTTGACTACGATAGACGCTAATAAATAGCACGAGGCTGACGAGAGAAGCCTTGCTCCTATCTGTATTTTCATATCGATAACGATAATGTAAATAGTAGGGTTGGAAGATCCGAGGACAACCAGAGAAGCTCCATTATCTGCGATTCAATAGAGGACATGCCGTGCTTTGAGCGAAACTCAGCTTTTATACTTGAAGGAAAATATTGTTTAGTGTTGAAAAGAAGCACGAAATAGGCTATGTTTATTGATATGGATGGTGAAGATTCTAAATAGGGGGGCTAAATTCATGTGGGAAGGCTGTTAAGACTCAAACTGACGTTGGGTGGTGGGTCTCGCTAAACTAAGGGGCAAACAAGCTCACTTTATCACACTCATTTCAGGTGCTTGTATGTAATTAGTCAGACGGAGTTATTTTGGAATTCATGCTTTGACTGTTCGTATGATGAGGGGTAGTGTGTATTTGTAATTAATATAGGCAGCCGATTTTCTCCCTAGTCACTAATATTATCACTTGGCCCCCTGGGCAGGGGTGAGATTGAGGCACCTTCTCTGCCACGCGCATGTATTGTTATTGTTCTCTTTCGCCAGGCACAAGCAGCTAACTAAATAGCCACTACAAAATTAGGGTGTTGCATGCCAAGAAAATGCAGTAAAGGAATCCACCATTGGTACAATAACGCGAAGT
>Ga0302325_10014182_pt1 | contig 16968 bp, 15 predicted proteins | sample Palsa_T0_2_FD_201948 | JGI IMG/M metagenome (GOLD analysis project Ga0302325, IMG submission 201948) | Peat permafrost microbial communities from Stordalen Mire near Abisko, Sweden - Palsa_T0_2 | ecosystem: Environmental > Terrestrial > Soil > Palsa > Peat permafrost | place: Sweden: Abisko... | reverse complement strand
GACGGGGAGCGCTATATTGGCTCGTTTGCGCCGCTGTTTGTTCACCAGTACTCGCAGGCCTGGTTCGACTTCAGGGGCAAGCGAGACAAGTATGCCGACTACTTCCAAAACTCGGCGATCGCTACGGATGTGCACCGCCGCTTCTGCCTGGAAATGGGCAAGGAGTTTCCCGATTACAGCGATGATCTTTGGGGGATTACTGCCTCTGACTCCGAAAAAGGTTACGTGATCTGGGGCGGGCCCCCAGCCATGGGCCCGATTGATGGAACGGTGGTACCTGCTGCTGCTGGAGGTTCCATTCCTTTTCAACCCGCCGCCACCATGCGGGTGCTGAAGAACATACGGGCTCGCTACCCACAGGCCTGGAGCCGCTACGGTTTCGTCGATGCCTTTAATCCGCTGAAAAACTGGTATGACCATGACGTTGTCGGCATCGACACCGGCATCACCATGCTCATGGCGGAGAACGCGCGATCCTCATTCGTGTGGGAGACCTTCATGAAGAACCCCGAGGCACAACGGGGGATGGCCGTCGCCGGATTTCAAAGCTATAACCCGAGTGTGCCGGGAACGTAGATACCCACGATACGCCATGGCAGCCGCTGGGAAAGCCCTCTCCCAGGTTGTTTGGCCAGAGCGACTCGGTTGGGTGTATTTTCTTCTAATGATTCGCTTACCATTTTCGAGCCTTCTCGCCTCCGCGGCTCTGATTGCCCTGACCGCTCCGCTTTTCGCACAATCACCGGCTAAACCGAAACCTGAGGAAACGGAAATCTGGGAGCCGGTTCCCAAGGTTGTGAGTCCGGGCGCCACGTGTGGGTCGGCACCTTCGGATGCGATCGTGCTCTTCGACGGGAAGAACCTGGATGAGTGGGTCACGAACCGTGACAAATCCCCGGCGAAATGGGATGTGGCCGATGGCGTGATGACGGTGAACAAGGCGGGCGGAAGCATTGAGACCAAGCGCAGCTTCACCAACTATCAGCTGCACGTGGAGTGGAAGGTTCCTACGAACATCACCGGCACAAGCCAGGCTCGTGGCAACAGCGGGGTGTTCCTGGCCTCCACGGGGCCCGGCGACGACGGATATGAGTTGCAGGTTCTTGATTCGTACGAGAACAAGACGTACGTGAACGGCATGGCGGGCAGTCTCTACAAGCAGGCGATTCCGCTGGCGAACCCGACGCGCAAGCCCGGAGAATGGCAGACCTACGACATCGTGTGGACTGCGCCTACCTTTAACGCGGACGGCTCGGTAAAGACGCCGGCTTATGCCACGGTTTTGTTCAACGGCGTTCTAGTGGAGAATCACTTTGAGTTAAAAGGCCAGACGCTCTATATCGGCAAGCCTTTCTACAAGGCGTATACCAGTGCTCCGATCAAGCTCCAGGCGCACGGCGACAAAAGTGAGCCCATCAGTTTTAGAAATATCTGGATTCGGGAGCTCAATTAGCATTCGATGTGTTCGCAAAAACCGCGCACGCCAGGTGTCTATTTGGCTCTCGTACCGCGCTTGGCAGGTTTGCGCCGGCGGCTATTGCCGGATGCCAGCTTGTCTCGCAATTGAATGTTATGGGCGTTGACGATGGACGCGATCAGGCCGGGGAAGCGCTGATCGATTTCAGTGCAACGCGAAGTGTTTTGCATTTCGACGCCGCGACGTTCCCCGCGAATTAAGCCTGCTTCTCTCAGTGCTTTGAAGTGCTGCGAGAGAGTCGATTTGGGGATCGGCCTTTCGCTTACGTTTACGAAATTGGTACAGTTTTGCGAACACGCTGAACTTGCGATATCGGTGAATATCGCGACGCGGACCGGATCAGAGAGCGCGTGAAGAATCCCTTCCACGGTAATGTCTTCGATTGAAGGGTGGAAGAGGGGGCGCATGGTTTTCATCTTACATTCACATGATTGCTTGTTCAATAGTGCATATCTTCTGAACTATTGAATCCTGGACACGGTGACCTCCATCTTAACCGTCAGCAAGTGGTTGAGAGTCTTCAAAGAGGAATCGCACATGAGCAAGCTTCAAGGTAAGGTAGCAGTGGTTACGGGGGCGTCCAAGGGTATTGGAGCCGCCATCGCCAAGTCATTGGCCGCGGAAGGCGCGTCCGTGGTTGTCAATTACGCGTCGAGCAAGTCCGGCGCGAAAACAGTTGTCGATTCCATCACCGCCGCGGGCGGCAAGGCTGTCGCCGTCGGTGGCGACGTTTCCAAGGCTTCCGAGGCGCAGGGCATCATCGACGCCGCCATCAAGAACTATGGCCGGCTGGACATCCTGGTCAACAATTCCGGGGTTTACGAGTTCTCCCCGATTGAGGCCGTCACTGAAGATCAGTTCCACAGGATGTTCAACATCAACGTGCTTGGTTTGCTGCTCACGACCAAGGCGGCGCTCAAACACATCGGCGAGGGAGGCAGCATTATCAACGTCGGCTCGGTGGTGAGCCGCGTCACCCCTCCTGCATCTTCGGTTTATACCGGGACCAAGGGCGCTGTCGATGCGATCACCGGCGTGCTCGCCCGGGAACTGGGACCGAAGAAGATCCGGGTCAACACCATCAACCCAGGTATGGTCGAGACCGAGGGCACGCACAGTGCGGGCTTCCTCGGCACTGACTTCGAGAAAGCTCTGGTCGCTCAAACCCCGCTTGGCCGTGTCGGGCAGCCGGGCGATATCGCGTCGGTTGCCGTTTTTCTTGCTTCCGACGATTCGGGTTGGCTTACGGGCGAGCAGATCCTCGCCGGCGGCGGCCTCCGCTAAAAGAAGTGCCCCATGCAGCATGTGCTCGCGTGGGGCATGCGCGGACGAGACTTTTTGTTCACGCAAGGAATCCAACGGAGGTCTGGCTTCGCGGGGGAGGTACGACCTCGGCCGCGACTGCCCGCTATAGACCGCACCCACACTCTAGGAGAATGCAATGGGAAAGCTGGATGGAAAAGTAGCAGTGATTACGGCGGCAACTTCCGGCATGGCGCTGGCCACGGCAAAGCTGTTCGTGCAAGAGGGCGCGTATGTGTTCATTACCGGGCGCCGCAAGGACAAACTGGATGAGGCGGTGAAAGCGATTGGCCGGAGTGTAACCGGGATTCAGGGTGATGCTTCGGACCTTGACGATCTGGATCGGCTGTATGACACGGTTAAAAAGACCAAGGGAAAGATTGACATTTTGTTTGCCAGCGCCGGCATGGGCGAATTGTCGAACCTGGGGGAGATTACTCCGGAGCAATTTGATAGTGTCTTCAGCCTGAATGTGCGAGGTACGTTGTTTACGGTGCAGAAGGCGCTGCCGCTTTTTAACGATGGTGGGTCGATTTTTATGAACGGATCCATCGCGAGTGTAAAGGGGTTTCCGGGATTCAGCGTTTATAGCGCGAGCAAAGCTGCGGTGCGATCGTTTGCACGGACGTGGCTGCTTGAATTGAAGGAACGGAAGATACGGGTGAATGTGCTGAGTCCGGGAACCATCGATACGCCGATTCTTGACCCGTTGGGACCGGACGCGAAGAAGTACTTCGCTTCGCTGATCCCCCGGGGTGAGATTGGCCGGCCGGAGGAAATTGCGACGGCTGCGCTGTTTCTGGCTTCGAGTGATTCCAGTTTTGTGAATGGGATCGAGTTGTTCGTGGATGGTGGGGTGGCATCGATTTAAGGTGAGTGGACCAAACTGTAAATGAGAGTCCGCAGAGCCTGCCCTGAGCTTGTCGAATGGGGACGATCGACAAAAGCGGCGAAATTTTCAGCCTGGCGTCAGTGGCAACTTCTGATGTTGGACCGACATCGAAGGTAGCCGGCAAACGGCGGGGGCTGGCAATAATTTCAGGCGTGGAGATCCAGCACGGCGAGTGTGCGATCGATCACTCCGATTGCGGTTCTGAAGGTGTTTGGTAGTTCCTCGGGATTGATCAGGAACGCACATTGAGCGAGCAGGTCGGCGAATAAGGCTTGCTCTCTCCACGCCTTGTCCAGATGTCCGCCAGCCGCTCGATATGCATCCGCAAACCAGCTACTTTCGACAGCGGGCGATTCATGCTCGAACCTCAGGAGGTTGCCGATGTCGATGACACTCGATCCGGAGAAGGCGAATTCCCAATCGAGGACCGCAGCCAGCTGATGGCGTCCATTGGCGTTGCGGCGTATCAAGAAATTCTTTTGATTGAAATCGCTGTGACAGAGTTGGTGAGTCACGGATGGTTCATGTAGGTCGGGCCGGTGAGTAAGACAGCGATGCAGACGATGGCATCGATCCGCGCCTACTCGGCGTTGAAGATTTGCGTTGTCAAGACAGGATTGCATGAAGCCTACTGTCCCGGCGGCATAGCTGGTGAAGGGTTCCGTTATTTTTGGTCCCGGTCCCAGCAGGCCGCATTGGGTAAATCGGAGGTCATGGATCCGAGCTGCTGCAAGTGCCAGTTGATCGCAGATATCTCTGCAGTTTGCGGTGGATAGGCTGTCCTCCATGTTCGCGAGGAGATGGCCTTCTACATAGGTCATGGCGAAGGCTCCGACTCCCCCAGGAAAATGCTCGGATGCACGCCATAGGACTTTTGGGACTGGCACCTCAGGCGCTTTATGCGACAGATAGTCCAGTAGATCGACCTCCATTTTCAATCGTTCGTGTTGAGGGGAAGCTCGGAGGACACAACGCTCGCCGTCTGCAAATTCCAGAAGGATATTGGTGGTGCTAAACCCGCCGCTTAGCACGGCCGAGTTGCGCAGAGGCGAGGAGCTGAGTTGAGAGGCTGCTTCCTGGAGGAGTTCGGGCGCAAGATTGGCTAGAGAGGAGGGCCGTTGATCGAATTTTGCTTTGAAGTCCATTCAGCCTCAACGGTTTCAGATTAAACTGCTGGTCCGGTTCAGAAGAGCACTGTCGTTAGTGAACCGAGTCAGGCTGGAGCAGAAGCAACCTCAGGGCCTAGAGGTCGGATGATTTGATGAGAACCGAGAAGAAAACCGCAGATCCCTCCACTCCGCTACGCTCCGGTCGGGATGACAACTTTGTTGTGGGTGATTCCGTACTTCTCTCCAGGAGAGGTCCGCGGAACTGCAGATCCCTCGGCTTCGCTCGGGATGACAAAGGAAAGGGTGACACTCTCATGGAAAGTGGTTGCTGGACCGAAGACGTTTTTCATCACCTTCGGTGGGCCGCAGGCCCATGGCCTTAGGTTTTACGCAGCCTGCAAAGCATGAGGGTTAGAGCCTGGGAACCTTACGGCTGGTTCAGTGGCCCCCTGAGGCTTCGCCTCCGGGACGGAAGCTTTTTGTGGCCAGGGCCAGGGGAATGCCGATCAGGGCTACGATGGCCATCATGCGGAAGCAGTCCATAAACCCTATCAGGCTCGCCTGTTGGTTCAGTTGGTTGTAGAGGAGGCCCTGCGCGTGTTGTGCCGCGTCAAAGTGCGAATATCCCAGGTGCTCAAAGGTTTTGGTCAGCGCGTCAATTCGTGAGTGAAACAGCGGGGAGCCTAAATCAGCACTCTGCGCCAGCCGGTCGGTGTGGAGGTCAGTGCGCCGCTCATGCACGGTGGTGATGAATGCTACGCCGAAACTGCCGCCCCAGTTGCGGGCGAGATTGGTCAGACTAGAGCCCTTGTTGTTCTTGCCTGGAGGCAGGTAGGAATAGGCAAGCACGCTGACAGGCACAAACAAGAAGGCATAACCGAAGCCCTGTAGCGCCCGCGCCAGTGCGTAATGTGTGTAGTTTGTCTGCAGTGTGAAGCCGCTGTAATAGAACATGGATAGTGAAACCACGAAAAAGCTGAAGGCGATCAACCATCGCGGACTGACTTTTCCCTTCTGCGTCAATATGGCGACGAGAGGCGCCAGCACCGTGATCACCGCGGCTCCTGGCCCCAAAACCAGACCGGCATCGGTGGCGGTGTAGCCGTACAAACTTTGCAGGATCTCGGGAATCATGGTTGTGCTGCCGAAAAGAACGAAGCCGAACAGGAAGTAGAAGATATTTGCGAATGCGAAGTTTCTTTCCCGCAACAATCCGAGTTCCACCACCGGATCGGGCGCCCGCAGTTCCCACCAGACCGCAAGCACCAGGCAAACAATCGCTGCTACAAACATGGTCGAAATAAGGGAACTGCCGAACCAGTCGTCGATCTGGCCACGATCGAGTACAAATTCCAGAAATGCGAAGCCCAGCGCGATCAGCAAAATGCCTATATAGTCAACCCGCAATTTGCCTAGACGCTTGGCTTCGGCTACTTCTGCTTTGAATGCGGGAGGGTCACTCACCAGGCGGCTGCTGAGAAAGAGAGAGATGAGCCCGATCGGCACATTGATAAAGAAGACCCACCGCCAGGAGAAGCTGTCGGTGATCCATCCGCCTAAGGGCGGCCCGATGGCTGGGGCGGTCACAATTGCGACGCTGTAAAGGGCAAAGGCGGCGGCTCGTTTGTTCGCCGGAAAGGTGTCGACCAGGATTGCCTGCTCCACCGGAGCCAGACCGCCGCCACCAATCCCCTGCAGCACGCGGAAGATGACCAGGAAGTTCAGGCTGGGCGCGATGCCGCACAGGAAAGAAGTCGCGGTGAACAGGGCCACGCTAAGCATGTAGTAACGCTTTCGCCCTAGAACGCGACTCAGCCATGCGCTCATCGGTAGTACTACGGCGTTGGCTACCAGGTAGGAAGTCAGGACCCAGGTGGTCTCATCGAAGCTTCGCCCCAAACCGCCCGCGATGTGCGGAAGCGACACGTTGGCAATGGACGTATCCAACAGTTCCATGAACGTGGCCAGCGTCACTGTCAATGCCACAGCCCACGGGTTGACTTGCCTGGCGCTCGATGATGCGGGTACGGCGCTTAGTTCCGCTGTTGTGGTGGCCACCGTGCGTCAGCCTCTTTTGAGCGAGATATGGTTTCGATGTATACTGAGACCGATCGGTCGCAAAAGAATGGCAGCAGAGACGGCAAAATCCTTCCGGGGTGAAGCTACCCGCCGGCGCATCGTGGAGCAGTCGGCTGCGGTTTTCAATCGGCACGGTTACTCCGGCACTTCCATGTCTGAACTGATGGCGGCAACCGGTCTCGAAAAGGGCGGCCTTTACCGTCATTTTGCGAGCAAGCAGGATCTCGCTGCAGCCGCCTTCGACTATGCGTGGGAGATGGTCAGCGAGCCACGCTGGCGCGGACTTGACGATTGCGCAAGCTCTTTGGAGAAGCTTCTGTTGTTGGTGAAGAACTTTGTGGAGCAGCCGCCGCGCACTCTTCCCGGAGGGTGCCCGCTACTCAACACTGCAGTCGACAGCGATGACGGGAATCCGCTGCTCCGCGGCAAAGCCCGTGCGGCCCTCGACCGGTGGCGCGCCAAGATCGCCGATATTGTGCACCAGGGACAGCAGAACGGGGAGTTACGAGGAGGCATTGATCCGGCCGCCGTCGCGGCCATTGTCATCGCCAGCCTGGAAGGAGCCGTCATGATGTCGCGGTTAGAAAAAACTCGTGAACCTTTGCATGTTGTCGGTGAGCACCTTTCGGTATACCTGCAAAGCTTGAGTACTGAGGGCTTATAGATCACGCTTCATCACTTGCTCCATGTCCTTCTTCCCTGCAATCCTAGGACATGTCGATCCGCACGCTTTCTTCCCGTGAAATCTACCGAAACCGCTGGTTCAGTTTGCGCGAGGACGCCATTGAGCGCAGCAATGGAGCACACGGCATTTATAGCGTGGTCGACAAGCCGGACGGTGCGGTCATCCTGCCCATTGACGGCGATCACATATGGCTGGTGGAGCAGTTCCGCTACACGGTCGGCGAACGAACGCTCGAATTACCGCAGGGCGCCTGGGCATCGGACAACGTGGATCCGGAGGCCCTGGCACGGGGCGAACTGCGCGAGGAAACCGGACTGACTGCCGGCCGCATGACCCAATTGCCGTGGATGTGGATGGCCTATGGCTTCGTGCGCCAGCGCCAACACATCTTCGTCGCCGAAGAACTGGCGCCAGGTCCGCACGACCGGGACCCGGAAGAGGACGACATGGAGGTCGTCCGGCTGCCCATCGCCACCTTCGAGCAGAAGCTCAAAGATGGCGAGATTCGTGATGTTTGTACTTTCGCAGCCTGGGCCAGCTATCGACTGTGGCGGCAAACGCCTGTTTCTTAATCGGCCGCGGCTCTAAGGCGATTCCCATGACCATGCTGCTGTCGATGTCAGTTCTGGCGATTGGCTTTCTGTCCTAGAGAGATCTAGTGCGCTGGGAAGCCGATGATCAGCTGGTCCAGTGGCATCGCCTGCTTGACGGTCTGCGGTGGAACAACGGGCGTGACCGGAAGCGGGGTTCCGTTCGATTCCGCCTCATCGAAGGCTTTGGTGCCGGCAGTTGCGCCTGTTACCTGAAACTCACTGATCTCGTAGGGAAGCCCGTTCGAGGCAAGAGACGAAGGTCCATCCGTGACCTGAAAGTGCAGGTGAGGCACGATCGAGTTGCCGGTGTCGCCCACCAGCCCAATCACCTGACCAAGGTGAACTTTCTCACCACTGCGCACCTTGATGCTGCCCGGCTGCATGTGGGCGTAGAGCGCGTAGCGGTGACTGCCGAGATCGAGGATGACGGAATTGCCGTCGGCTTTATCAAGAGCGATGTTGGTGGGGTAAGTGCCCGGTATTTGCTCCGGCTCTCCGTCAATCACGGAGACGACGAGAGCGTCAGCGACCGCGAGGACCGGCTGGCCAAAGATGGCGTAACTTTCGAGCTTTTCGCGCGGGCCGGCATAGATGCGTCCGCCGGCATCGGTTTGCTCCCAGTCCACTGCGTACCGTTGTGCGACCCATACGCGGCCGTTGACGGGGAGGGCTGCGCGGGTGTGGCGTGTGGCGTCGCAGCATGAGTCCGCTGAGATGTAACGCGTTCCGCGCAGTGGAGGACCAATCGAGGCGACTGGTCGTCGGTCTACCGTGGTGGCGCCTCCCGTCTCGCTCAACTCCTGGTGCCCAGGTGGGGCGGCGCTCACCCGCAATGAAACCCGGTGCGAGAGATCAGCGGGAACCTTGGCGCCAGGAGCTAGTGTGACGTTGAGGAAGAGCAGCGCTTGCGTACCCTTGGCAAGCGTTCCCGCGGAATCGCGCTGACCGGCGGACTGGAGGCGTCCCGCAACAGCGGCGGTGTCGAGAGTTTGCAGCGTGGCGCCTTCGCCGATCACCTCGACATTTTCTACTGCGATTTCCGCGCTCGAGAAGTTGGTCATCCCCAGTTCGTAAACCAGGTGTATCTTTCCGTCCGAGCCCATGAAAGGCACGGGAGCGTCCTGCACTGCGAGGAGGAGCGGTGTCATATTCTCTGAAGCCTCGGCGCGTCCAACCAGGCTGGAGGTTAGGAGCGCGAGGAGCACTAACAAGAAGGGCGAGACGGAAAAGATTCCAGCGATGTTCATAGGTTAAGTGCTTCCTCGATCAGAATGGAAAGGCGGCTGATGCGGTGCGGGAGAATGCCTGCATTGTATATGTTTGAGTTCAACCGCATTGGGCACAGTAGAATCGAAGACTATGCAACTTGGTTTCATGAGCGCCATCGTCCCCGACCTAACTCTGGAAGAAGTATTCGCGCTGGGAAAATCTACGGGTTATTCGTGTGTGGAGCTGATGTGTTGGCCTCCGGGCAAGGCCGATCGCCGGTATGCGGGGGTTACCCACATCGACGTCAGCAAATTTGACGAGGCGGACGCTTCGCGGGTGTTGAGTCTCGCCAGTGCGCACGGGATGAAGATCAGCGGGCTGGGATATTATCCAAATCTGCTCTCACCAGATATGGAGGAAGCAATGGCTACGACTGCGCACCTTAAGCGGGTAATCGGCGCCGCGAGGATGCTTGGTCTTCCTGTCGTGAGCACGTTTGTGGGGCGAGACTGGACCCGCTCGGTCGCAGAGAATTGGCCTCGCTTCCTATTTGTCTGGGGCGATCTGATTTCTTATGCTGAGGATCAGGGGGTTCGTGTTGCTATTGAGAATTGCCCGATGCTGTTTACCGCCGACGAATGGCCAGGAGGTAAAAACCTGGCGGCAAGCCCGGCGATCTGGCGGCGTATGTTCGCGGGGATTCCGAGCGCCAACTTTGGGCTCAATTACGATCCATCGCATATGGTTTGGCAGCAGATGGACTATATCGCTCCGATTGGTGAGTTTTCGTCTCGGATATTCCGGGTTCATTTGAAGGATGTAGCGGTCGATCGGCAACGGTTGGATGAGGTGGGCATCCTGGCTTATCCGCTTGAGTTTCATACCCCGAAGCTGCCGGGGAGGGGGGATGTCGACTGGGCGAAGTTTCTGCGTGCACTCGCGAAGGCGGGGTATGACGGACCAGTTTGCGTGGAAGTGGAGGAGAGGGAGTTTGAAGGGAGCCTGGAGCAGCGGAAACAGGCGCTTGCTATCAGCTCTGAATATTTGCGGCCATTGTTTGGGTTTGATGCCGGTTGAGAGAAACTGCAGATCCCTCCACGGCTTCGCTGCTCATGACACAGGGGAGGGCCGGGTTTCCATTTGGGATCGGTTGCACGGATCCCAGGTCTCAAAAGCGAGACCTGGGGCACCCTTCGATTGTTTCCGACGCTGCGAGTGTGGCCGACAGCTGCTGAAGGTCGAGTTTTCATCGACGTTGGTTTCTGCATGAAGGGAACCGCAGGTCTCTCCACTCCGCTAACGCTCCGGTCGAGATGACAATTCTTCTTTGTGCGACAAATTTGTCATCTCGACCGGAGCGTACCCGGATTTCCTGCCAGGCTAACCTGGACGAAGCCACGTGTGCGGCTTTCGTTAAGGAAAGCCGCATGAGGATCGCCGACGCCACCAACTAAACAGGAAATCCGGGGTAGCGGAGTGGAGAGACCTGCGGTTTTTGGTTCCTCGGTTAGAACAATCAGTACATGATCCAGCCGCCATCGACATTGAGGGTCTGGCCGGTCATGGCATCGCTCAATTCTGTTGAGAGGAAGAGGCACACTCGGGCCAGGTCGAGCGGGGTGATGCGGCGCTTCAGACTTTGCTGCGCCATCACCTTATCTGCTTCCTCCTTGGACATAAGCTTCCGCTCTCCTTCGGTTTCGATGGCGCCCGGGGTTATGCAGTTTACGCGCACGTTGTGCTCCCCTATTTCTCTGGCCAGTGCACGGGTGAAGCCGATGATCGCTCCCTTCGAAGCGATGTAGTGGGTCAGGTTCTGTAATCCGGTAAAGAAGGTCACCGACGAAATATTAACGACAGCTCCGGACCGTTGGCGAACCATGTGGGGCATGACCAGTTTTGTGCAGTGGAAGACGCTCTTCAGGTTGATGTCCTGCATTCCGTCCCACTGCTCTTCTGTCATTTCGAGAAATGGCTGCCGCGGATAAATGCCGGCGTTGTTGATCAAAACGTCGATGCGTCCGAAGCGGGTCATCGCATCCTCGACCACCTTTGCCATGGCATCGCGACTACCCGCATTGGCCTCAAAGCCAAACGCCGAGCCGCCTGCCGCCTGCAAAGTGGCTGCGACGCTCTTTACCCCAGGACCATCAAGGTCGGCTAGAAATACATGCGCTCCGCCCTCGGAAAACAACTTTGCGACCCCCGCGCCAATTCCTGCTGCTGCCCCGGTCACAATGACGACTTTGTCCTTGATCAGTTCCATCCACCGCTCCTGCGTACAAGGGCTGATGGTATCAAATACCCCTTATTCGCCGGACGCGGGCTCCAGGCCGAAGAGCAGCAGTTTAGTCAAGTACAGTTCCGGTATTCTGTAAAACATATACAGAAGACTTCGCGGAGTTGATTGATGGCCATCAGAGTTACTCGCAGCGATCCGCGGTATGCGCTGTTGCAGCGCAGCCGCAATCTTCGCTGGGACGGCAACGCAGCAGACGCGGTTGCCGAGATCGAATTGTGCGAGACCGCCGAGCAGGCTGCTGAGGCCCTGCAGCGGGCAATCAACGCGGGCATGCGACCCACCGTGCGCAGCGGCGGCCACTGCTATGAGGATTTTGTGGTGAATAATCCCGGGGGGATGCTCCTGGATTTGAGCCTGCTGAAAAGCGATGCCCTGCCTGGCGATGGAGATCGTTATCGCATCAGCCCCGGGCAGCAGCTCGGCGAAGCCTACATTGACCTGTACAAGCGCCGGGGGGTGACCATTCCCGGAGGCAGCTGCTACAACGTGGGCGCCGGCGGCCACATCACGGGGGGCGGCTACGGCGTACTCTCACGATTGCACGGTTTGACGGTCGACTGGGTCTCGGCCATGGAGATCCTCACCGTCGATAACAAAGGGCACGTCGCGCTCAGGAAGATTGACCGGCATCATGATGCGGATCTTTTTCGAGCCTGCCTGGGCGGGGGCGGGGGAAATTTCGGGATTGTGACCGGCTTTCTTTTTGACCGCTTGCCGGCCGCTCCGTTTGAGGTTGCGAATGCTCACTTCTCGTTTGACTGGCCCAGCATGACCGAGGACAAATTCACTGCCCTGCTTCTGGCGTTTGGCGACTACATGGCGCAGCGGGGCTGCGAGCGGGACACATGGGGCCTGTTTGCCGCGCTCGGCCTGTCGCACATTTCTTCGGGCCGGATTGGGCTTGGGCTGCAGTTCTGTAATCCGGATGGCCGCTGCGACGACTTGAAGCCTTTGGATGAGTTCCTGGACCGGTTTGAAGATTTTGACCCGGTCGAGAGACGCGCGGGGGTACCGGGCGATCAGCGTTTTGCGCCGCGCACCCCGGCGGACCGCCAGCACACGGGCCGATACAGCATCGACCGGCTGCTGTGGCTCGAGGCCACGATTGGCGATAGCGGCGGTGGGCACAGCGGACGCGCAGCTTACAAATCGTCTTACATGAAACGGAACTTTACGCCCGCGGAAGCGAAGTGTATCTACAAGCACCTGACGCGCATGGTGCCCGGCGTGGATCTGCGGGGTTCGGTCATGGCGGTAGATTCATATGGAGGCGCCGTCAATGCGAAGGATCTGGCCGCAACCACGTCTGTCTGGCAGCGGTCGTCGATCATGAAGGTCCAGTTCCAGCAATATTGGGATCGCGCGGAAGAAGATGCGGGCCGTCTGCAATGGATGCAAGAGTTCTATACGGACCTTTACTCGCAGGAAGTGGAGCCGCAATACGCCGGCACTCCTTACCCAAACGAATACTACGAGGGTTGCTACATCAATTATCCAGACAGCGATATGCTCGCGTATCCGTTCTGGCCGCAGGTGTACTACGGCACCGGGGATCTTTACCCATTTCTGCAGCAGGTGAAGCGGCGCTATGACTCGAACAACATCTTTCATCATAAGATGTCGATCCGCACTTAGAGGGGCGTTTTGATGCAGCCTGACGGCCGATCACGCGAAGGATGGACACGCAGAGAGTTCGTGCGCGGGGCCGCGGGTTTGGTTGCGCTGCCGTATCTGGCATCGCCATCGCCCGGGTTTGCCTATGTGGCTTCGGGCGAGGGGGCAATTCAAGTCTTCCTGGTGCAAGGCGAGCGCTGGACGAGGATCCAGCGTGTTTCGAGTCCCGCACCTGCCTGCGTTTTGCTCTCTCCTTCGCAGCAAACCCTCTACGTGGCCAATGAAGTCGAGGCACACGAGGGATTGCCGCGGGGCACGGTTGAGGCCTTCGACATTGATCCGCTGGATGGCCGCCTGACGCTGTCGAGCCGAAGGCCACTTTCCCTTTCCGCAACCCGTCCGCGACACATGGCCCTCTCCCCTGACGGAAAGATGCTCGCGGTAGCGGCTTACGGGGGCGGAATTTACAACCTCTTCCCGGTGGCAGAGGATGGCAGCCTGGTCCAGCCGGCCAGTATTTTCAAGGATGCAGGTTGTGGAGGCGATCCGCAACTGCAGGGCGCGGCGCATCCCCACAGCCTGGTCTTCGACTCTAGTGGCCGCCTGCTGGCTTCAGATTTCGGCAGCGACCGGCTGAGCGTATTCGCGGTGGAAGGCGGCAGGCTACAGCGGCTCGCGCAGCGGCCGACCGGAAGAGGAAGTGGCCCCGGCGCGACTGTGCTTCATCCTGGAGGCTCGCTCTTTTATGCGTGGCATGAGCTGGAGAGCGCGCTGGCCTGTTACCGCTACGACGCGATGTCAGGGACCGTGGGTGAAACGATCCAGAGGCTGCCGTTTCCATCGTCGTCTGCTGGTACGCTGGCAATGCATCCGTCTGGCCGCATGCTGTATGCCTCTCAGGGAGTGTGGCAAATTGATGGCGGAAGCGGCAGACTGACGCGCACTGAGCATCTGTTGCCAAATGCGACCCAGATCAGCGCTGCGCCTGACGGGGGAAGCGTTTATATTCTGGATGGCGGCACAGGGTCGATCTACCAGCTGCCAGCCAACCGCGTCACAGGTGAGCTACACTCAAAAACGAGAGTCGCATTGGTGTGCGAACCGAAAAGCATTGCCATAAGAACACGCTCGGGTTGATCATTTCAACTGCTTCGGACGCGGGTCTCATCACGCGCTCTCTTGCCCCAATGCCTGAATGCTACAAATCCAAATCAAAAGGAGTACATCGATGGGAACGCAGTCCAGAAGAGGTCTTCTGAAGAACGCGGCGAAAGCGGCCGCGATCGCAACCGGGGGCACCATGCTTGGCGCCGCTGCCGAGCGAAAGAAATCGAGCGCGCTCGAGAAGAAGGCCTACTCGTGCAAGCCAAATGAGGACAACGCTCCCGCGGCTCCTCCACTGTTCTCGAGTGCCGTTTCCTATGGCAACCTGCTTTTCCTTGCCGGGGTGGGTGCACACTTCGAAGGGACGATTGAAGAACACACCAAGCATGTTCTCGACGAATTGGAGCAGAACCTCATCTGTGCCGGCTCTTCCATGGACAAGGTGCTCAAAGTGAATGTCTACCTGAATGACATCAAAGACTGGGGAAGAATGAACACGGCCTATGCGGGCCGTTGGGGAAAAGTGCCGCCTGTGCGCACGACGGTAGCGCCCGCCGGCGGTATTCCAGGAAACTCCCTGGTAGAAATCGACCTTATTGCGTATATCTAACTATCGAGATCCGGGGCATATGACCAGGAAAATACTGATACAGATGATGATCGCGCTCGCGCTGGCCGCGGGCGCGAACGCTTTCGCCCAGCAGGCCGAGCCTACGTATGATCTGCTGCTGCGCGGTGGACATGTGCTCGACGACAAGAACCATATCGACGGCGTCATGGACGTGGCCATCAAGGACGGCAAGATTGCCAGGGTAGCCGCACATATTCCGCCGACGTCGGCGCTCAAGACGGTCGATGTCAAGGGTCTCTATGTAACTCCGGGGTTGATCGACATTCACGTTCACGTTTATGCGGGCACGGGCGAGCGCAATTCCTATGCTGGGGATTTGAGTGTGCCCCCCGATGGTTTCACCTTCCGGGTTGGGGTCACGACGGTGGTAGATGCGGGCTGCTCAGGATGGCGGAACTTTGAGGACTTCAAGGATCGCATTATCGATCGCTCGAAGACGCGCGTATTCGCCATGCTTAATATTGTCGGCGCGGGCATGCGCGGCGGCCATTACGAGCAGAACATGGATGACATGGATGGGGAACAAACGGCCGCCATGGCGCTCAAGTATCCCAACACGATTGTCGGTATCAAGACCGCACACTTCGCCGGCCCGGAGTGGAAGCCGGTGGAACAGGCCGTCATTGCCGGGACCAAGGCCAATATTCCGGTCATGGTGGATTTCGGAGTGGATCATCCGGAGCGGCCGCTCTATGACCTGTTGACGAAAAAGCTGCGGCCGGGCGACATCTATACCCACATGTACTCGGGGCTTCGTCACGAGCAGGATCCGGTTACCCTGGGACCCAGTAAGGCATTTATCGAGGGTCGCCAGCGCGGTATCTATTTCGACGTAGGCCAGGGCGGGGGCAGCTTTAAGTGGTCGCTCGCGGTGCCGATGATCAAGGCGGGTTTCATTCCTGACTCCATCTCGACCGATCTGCACGTCACCAGCATGAATGCCGCCATGAAGGATGAGCTGAATGTTGCCGACAAGATTATGGCGATCGGCGTTCCGCTGAAGCAGGTTGTGGCCGAGATGACTTCTCACCCGGCGCATGAGATTAAGCACGAGGAGCTTGGCAATTTGTCCGAGGGTTCGATCGCAGACGTTGCGGTGCTCCGGGTGGAAACGGGGTCTTTTGGTTTTACTGACATGGTGAACAGGCGGTTTGATGGGAAGCAGAAGCTACTCTGCGAGCTGACCATTAAAGACGGAAAGATCGTGTACGACTTGAATGGCATGAGTACGGAGTTGTGGACAGCGCCACCCGGTCCTCATGATGCGGATGCCCGTAAGTGGACTACCTTCGCTCCGGCGAGACCGCACTAAGGGTTGTTGGGGGTGGGTTGGGAAGAGAGTCCCGCAGGGGACGACTGACCTTAGCCCAGGACGCAGTCCTGGGTGGAGATTCGAGAGACGAAAAGTCCCGTAGGGACGACTGGAACTTACCCGGAAGCGATCTCAGAACACTTCCAAGTCAACGTATTCCGCCATTGAGAATCCCCAATCCGCAGCCCGAATTCAAGGACCCTGTCTCGATTAGCTTTTTCAGTCGTCCCTGCGGGACTCTTCAACGGCGCTTGCCAACCCAGGACTGCGTCCTGGGCTAAGGTCAGCCGTCCCTGCGGGACTCAGTGGAGATTGTCGTCCCACGTGGACTAGAGCCTTTATTAGGTCAGCTTCGCGGTCTGCAAGGCCCGCTGCTTGCAGTCTTTAAAAGGTTCACTAAAGTAAGTTCATTTCGGGCTGAAGTAATTGCCTCCCCTTTCGGGTACTTTGGCCTGAGGCGGTTCCTGTGGTAGCCTTTTATTGTGACTTCCGCTCTAAACAGCTTCGTACGTTGTAGCCGCGCTTCCTCAGCGCCGGCTAGCTGTTGTTGTTCGCGATAGTTCTCGCAACCAGGTCATCTGCAGTATTTTCTTCCATTTACCAACTTCACCAGGAAAATTCTCATTGAGCTTCGCTTTCCAGCTACGCAGGTCTGCACC
>Ga0302325_10014181_pt1 | contig 16969 bp, 12 predicted proteins | sample Palsa_T0_2_FD_201948 | JGI IMG/M metagenome (GOLD analysis project Ga0302325, IMG submission 201948) | Peat permafrost microbial communities from Stordalen Mire near Abisko, Sweden - Palsa_T0_2 | ecosystem: Environmental > Terrestrial > Soil > Palsa > Peat permafrost | place: Sweden: Abisko... | reverse complement strand
GAGCCAGACGGTCAGCGGCGACCAGTCGGCGGGGGGCACGGAGTACACGTCGCCCAGATGGACGATCCGCCGGCGGGCGTTGGGCACCTCCACCCCGACGGCCTGCTTGCCGGGGATCGGGGCAAGGATCCGGATGTCGGTCGCGGCCAGCGCATACGCGAGGTCGTCCTTGAGCTGCGCCACCTTCGCCACCTTCGTCCCGGGCGCCAGCCGGATCTCGTAGCGGGTGATGTGCGGACCGGTCACGCGGCCGACGACCCGGGCCTGGATGCCGAAGTGGCCGAGCGTCTCGATCAGCGTGCGCGCGGTCTGCTCCTGGCCGGCCGTGTCGGGCCTGGCCGCTTCGCCGGTGGCGCGCGTCAGGAAGGTCGGATCGGGAACTTGCCAGCCGAACTCCGGGTCATCGGTGACCGAGGCGCGGTAACGGCCCTGGGGGGTCAGCTCTGAGGGGTCGACCGCCCGCGTCGGTCCGTGTGCGTCCTGCGCGGGTTCGTCGACCGCCGCCTCAGCCTCGTCGTCGGCGACATCGTGATCCAGCGGCGGCTCCGCCTGCTCCCGGTCGTCGACCCGGGCACGAGCGTCGTTGGCGCGGACGACGAACTCGGCGGTCTCGGGTTCGGGCGGCAGGGTCGGCTGGAGCTCGTCGTCGAACTCGGCGTCGGTGGCGAACGGGTCGTCGAATGCACGCGACTCGTCGAGCGGCGCGTCTGCGTCCTCCCCGGCGCGGCCCGCGACGGTGGCCGGACGACGTGCCAGCGCCGCGCTGAGGTCGTCGGTGGAGCGGCGGATCGCCCGGCCGGTGCCGACGACGCCCGCACCGGTCGCGTGCAGGATTCCGGCCAGTCCGGCACCGCTGATCAGGATCACGCCGGCGATCGCCAAAAAGACCGCCAGGATGCCGGCGCCCAACCGTGAGATCAGATGCGAGCAAGCCCAATATTCGAGCTGCCCGACGATCCCGCCCCGTGCCTCGAGCACGCCGGCGTGCCAGAACGCGTGCGGGGAATCGGCCCCACCCACCCCGGGGCCGATCCCAAAGGTGCCGGCCGCCAGCGCCAGCGTCAGCGCGATCGTCAGGCACAACGCTCCCGCGCGCAGCGGGCGGGTGGGCGGATACGCGTCTCGCAGCTCACGCAGCAGGATCAGCGCGCCGCCGACCGCCAGCGCGGCCGGGACCGCATAGCCGAGAGCGCCGAACAGGTAGCGGGCGGCGGTGACCGCGCCCTTGCCGAGTGCTCCGCCGTTCCAGTGCGCGTACGCGACGCCGCCGAGGAAGATCCCGATCGCGATCAGCGCCAGCGCCAGGATGTCGACCTGGTGGGACTCGAGCCGCGGCGAGAACGAGCTCCACCCGCCCCGCCGCAGCGCCGGGCGGCTGGCGAGCAGTGAACGGCGCGCGCGGGGCTTGCGCGCGGTCGGACCGCCCGAGCCACCCTTGGGGCGACTCGCGCCGCGCTTGGTGTTGGCGCGGGGCGTGCCCGCGGCCGTGCGTCCCTTCGTGGTGGCGGCCATGTTCGAGCCTCTCCCTTTCGACGGAGCCCCTGCCGGTCCTGCCGGATGCACGCGTGCGATCAAGCGCACATAAACCCCTCTCAACGGCAGCTAAAGGTCTGACCGGGCGCCGTTTGTGTCCCTACCATGCTGGACGCATGACCGATTTCGACCGTTCGCCGCGAGTGCTCGTCGTCGAGGACGATGAGGCGATCGCGCAGGTATTGCAGCGCTCGCTGCGGATGGAGGGATACGAGGTGCGCGTCACCGGCGACGGGCCGTCCGCGCTGGACGCAGCCCACGGCTTCCTGCCGGACCTGGTGATCCTCGATCTCGGCCTGCCCGGCGGGATGGACGGCCTCGACGTCGCCAAGCACCTGCGGTCGTCGGCGGACGAGGTGCCGATTCTGATACTGACCGCCCGCGACGCGGTCGAAGCGCGCGTCGAGGGGCTTGACTCAGGCGCCGACGACTACCTGGTCAAGCCGTTCGAGCGTCAGGAGCTGCTGGCGCGGCTTCGCGCGCTGCTACGTCGGACTCCGCCGCGCGGCCAGGCGAACCTGACCGTCGGCGACCTCAAGCTCAACCCCGACACGCACGAGGTCACGCGCGGCGATCGGGCGGTCGAGCTGACCCAGCGTGAGTTCGAGCTGTTGGAGTACCTGATGCGCAACGAGCGGATCGTGATCTCCCGCCAGCGCCTGCTCGACGAGGTCTGGGGCTATGACCCGTTCTCGATGACCAACACGATCGAAGTCTTCGTATCCAACCTTCGGAGGAAGCTCGAGGCCGATGGAGAGCCCAGGCTCTTACATACGATCCGCGGCGCGGGCTACGTACTCCGAATATAGGTCGGTACCGATCCGCTGGCGGCTCGCCGGCGGATCCGCGGTGCTGACGTTCGTGATCCTGGCCGGCTTCGCCGCCGTGGTCGGCATCCTCACCGACCGCCAGGTGCGGACGCAGTTCAACGACCAGCAGAACCAGGCCGCGTCGACCCTGGCGGGCGAGCTGCGACGGCACCTCACCTTCAACGGCTCGTTCCTGTCGTCGCAGAACACGCCGATCTCGCTGCACGACTACGCGAGCGCCGATAGCGCGCAGATCAGGATCTTCGAGGCGTCGAACGGGAACTTCCTCGGCGATCAGGTCTCGCTTGCGTCCAAGCACGCCAAGGTGCCGCTGTCCGACGGGCTGTTCAGCACGCTGCCGCAGCACTTCAGCGACAGCGCACATGTCGAGTCCGGCTACCTGCTGACGCAGCGCCACGTGCGGCTCAAACCCAATGGCGATCTGGTCACGCTGGTGTACGCGGTTCCCGAGGACACGGTCGACCAGACGCTCGCGCGGGTGCAGATCTTCCTGCTGCTGGGCGTGCTCGGCGGTACCGTGCTGGCGCTCTTGGCGGGCCTGTTCGTGTCCGAGCGGGCGATGTCGCCGATCAAGGAGCTGACCGCCGCCGCACGTGAGATCCGCCGGACCCGTGATCCGCGGCTGCGCCTCCCCCACCCCGAGGCCGAGGACGAGATCGCCGAGCTGGCGCACACGCTGGAGGGCATGCTGGCGGCGCTCGACGCCGCCCAGTCCGACACCCAGGCGATGCTCGACCGCCAGCGCGAGTTTGTCGCCGACGCCTCGCACGAGCTGCGCACGCCGCTGACGAGCGTGCTGGCGAACCTCGACCTGCTCGCCGAGGAGCTCGACGGCGAGCAGTCCGAGACGGCCGAGGCCGCATTGCGCTCGACTCGCCGGATGCGACGGCTCGTCGGCGACCTGCTGTTGCTGGCGCGCGCCGACGCGCGCCGTGAGAACCCGCGTCGCCCGACCGACGTCGGCGAGGTCGTGATCGAGGCCGCTGCCGAGCTTGGCCCGATGGCCGAGCACCACGAGCTGTCGGTTTCGACCGAACCGGCGATGGTCGACGGCGTGCGCGACGAACTGCACCGGTTGGTGCTCAACCTGATGGAGAACGCCCTGCGACATACGCCGCCCGGGACCTCGGTGCACGCCGGCGTCTGGCGCGACGGTGACGAGGTCGTGATCGAGGTCGCCGACAACGGCCCGGGCATCCCCGCCGACCTCGCGCCCCGCGTGTTCGAGCGGTTCGTGCGCAACGGCCGTGACGGCGGCAAGGGCTCCGGGCTGGGGCTGGCGATCGTGCGCTCCGTCGCGCAGTCACATGGCGGGTCGGTCGAGCTGCAGCCGGCGCCCGACGGGGTCGGGGGGACTCGATTCATGATCCGGCTGCCGGCGCTCGGCGTGGGGTCGATCGCGGGCCACCTCGTCGGCTCTGACGTCGACGTCGATGTGCTCGACACCGGCGAGCTCGGGACGCCGGCGGACAGCGCTGCCGGCGGCTCGACCCGCTCGGCCGCGCGGCGTGCCGCTCGCGCGGCCGCCCGTGCCACCACCCGGTCAGGCGATCAGACGTCAACGACGAGCGGCAGGACGATCGGGCGGCGCCGTAGCCGCTAGCGCGTCGCCCGCCGGCGGTTGGAGGATGAGTCCACGCGTTTCGGCTTGAGGTAGCGGTGGAGGGTGACGGTTGCGCGCGTGGTCTTGGCGTCGCCGGCGCTGTCGGTCGCCTTCGCCGTCGCGGTCGTCCGCAGCTTGCGGGCGCGCTTGACGCGCGCGACGGCCGATCGGGAGAGCTTGAGCTTGAGCGTCGCCTTGTGCCCTGCGGCGACGGTGAAGCGGACGCTGCCGAGCTTGACGGTCGTGGTGCGGTGCACCAGCCTGAGCTTGTGGTGGACCTTGACGCGCTTGCTGGGGCGGACCTTGACGGTCACCGTCAGCGTGCCCATGCATCTCCCGTCTGTGGCGGCGGGGCACGACGCTTTGATCGCCGCGACGCGCTTGGCGGTCAGCTTGACCGACTGCTTGGCGATCTTCAGCCCGCCGAACGACCCACCGCCACCGGCACCGCCGCCTGGACCCGAGCCTGGCGCCGACGTCTTGAATGTCGCGTCGGCGCCGGTGCTGGTGCCATCGCGTGTGGTCGCGACGATCCGGTAGTGGTAGGTCGTGTCCGGCGCCAAGCCGGTCAGCGCGGCGCTCACCGCGGTCGGGGTGACCCCGGGGCCGAGCGTCTGCGTGGTCGTCGTTGAACCGTACGCGGCGCTCTTCCCGTAGTCGAAGTGGACGGTCGCCGACGGGTCGTTGACGGTGACGCTGCCGGCGACGGTCGCGCCCGTGGCCGACACCCCGCTCGCGCCGCCCGTGACCGCCGCGGGCGCGGCAACCTGGTAGGCGCCGATGTCACATGGCGCCCCGGCCGGGCGCGCGACGCCACGTTGGTCGTGACCGCCGCACAAGCCGGTCGCGGCCGGGATCGTGCCGAGCGCGGCGCTGCCGCTCCCCAGGGCCTGCGTCTGCGTGGGACCGCCGTTGTCGGCGAGCGCGCCGAGCTGGGGATCACCGACCGCGACGAGGCAGGTGGAGCCGGCGCTCGTCAGGTTGTGTCCCCCGTCGGTGATGCCGCTCGATGCTGCGCAGTCGCCGCCCGGGTCGCCGGAGACGATCGACGCGGTCAGGGTCAGCGGACCTTCGAGCCCGCCGGCGGCCGCCGGGGCCCCGCCGGCCCCAGGGCCGTCGGGATTGCCGGTGTTCGGGCCTCCGCCCGCACCACCGGCTCCGGGCGCGCCGACAGCGTTAGCGTCGATGGTGTCGTGCGAGAGCGCCGCCGGCTGGCCGCTGACCGCGATCGCGAGCCCGCCGGCGCTTCCCCCGTTTCCTCCCGCGGATGAGATCGCAACGTTCGCGGAGACACCACCGTGCCCGCCGCCGCCGCCGATGCCACCGGCGTTACCGACGATCGTGTCGTCGGACAGCGTCGCCGATGACTGGCCCTGATCGACCGCCGCGGCGCCGCCGCCGCCCGAGCCGCCGCGGCCGCCGACGGCCTCGCCACCATCGGACTCAACCGAAAACCCCACGCCCCCCAACCCGCCGGCCCCGCCGGAACCTGCCGGGCCGCCATCGGCGCCGGCGCCGGTCGTGTTGTCCGCGATCGTGCTGTCGGCGATCGTCGCCATCGCGAACTGCAGCAGCGCGAGCCCGCCGCCTGCACCACCATTGCCACCGTTGCCGCCGTCCCCGGCGCCCCCGATCCCGCCGAAGTCTCCCGAGGCGGCGATCGAGAAGCCCCCGGTGCCGCCGTCATTGCCTGGGCCTCCTCCGCCGCCATCACCGGCGGCGTTGGCGGTGATCGCGCACCCGGTCAGGTTGATCGGCAGCGTGGAGCCGGAGGCGAACACCTCCAGCCCGCCGCCCGAACCGCCGCCACCGCCCGCGCCGCCGAGCGCCGCGCCACCTTGGCCACCGTCGGCTTCGGCGACGCCGGTGCCGGCGTTCGCTCCGGTGCCGCCGCCCCCCGTGGTACCCCCGGCGCCGCCGTCGCCGGCGACGTTGCCGGAGATCGCGCAGTCGGTGGCGTTCAGCGCACCAGAGCTTCCGTTGAACGCGATCCCGCCCCCGCTCCCTCCCGCGCCGCCGGCGCCGCCCTCGGTGAAGCCGCCCGAGCCGCCGTCCTTGAGGTCGGCGCCGAGCTTGCCGCAGCTGTCGCCCGCAAGACCGGCACCGCCGCTTGCGCCGTTTCCGCCACTCCCGCCTGCGCCCGAGTGGTTGTCAGTGACCTGCGTCGAGTCGAGCGTGAGGAATCCGTTCTCGACGGCGATGCCGCCACCCGAGCCGCCCGGACCGCCGGGGCCCCCGATGCTGTGGCCGCCCTGGCACGGATTGGTCCCCGACGGGGGCGTGACGACGCCGGTGCCGCCGTTCGAGGCGTTGCCGCCGCTGGCGCCCGAGCCCGCTCGGTTGCCGGTCACGACGTCCCCGGACAGGGTGAGTGAGCCGAGATCGAGGATCCCACCGCCGTCCTCGCCCGGTCCCCCGTCGTTGCCGTCGCTGTCGGGTCCTTGATCGATGACGGGGAATCCACCCTGCGTGCTGGCGTGACCGCCCGTGATCGTCGTCCCCGCGATCGTCGCGACCTCTCCGGCGGAGATCGAGAACGCGCGATCGAGGCCGTTGGCGTCAACGGTCGTCGCCGCCGCACCCGCGCCCTGGATCGTCAGATTGGACGTGATGTTGAGGTCGCCGCTCGAGTTGTCATCCGGCCCGGATGGGGCGATCGTCAGCTTGTAATCGCCGGCCGGCAGCGTGATCGTGTCGGTGCCCGATCCGGCCGGGCAGCCCGCGACGGGCGCGTCGGTGTTCGCCGCCGCGATCGCCGCCCGCAGCGAGCACTGTCCGCCGGTCAGCGTGTCAGCCGTCGTGTTGACCGAGATCGGCGCCGCCACGGCCGAACCGGCGGCGGCAGCCAGCATCACGACCCCCGCTACGGCGCAGCCTGCCGCGCGTACGAACCACCGCCACCGCGCGGCCCATGCCCGGCACAACCCCTCCCCCATTCCCACGCCCAAATTGTGTCATTACGTGCAAGTCCCAACCGATCGCGCGCCGGCACGACGGCGCGCGAAACCTGGTCAGACCTCGACGACGACCGGCAGAACCATCGGCCGGCGCCGCAGACGGTCGTAGACGAACGCCGCCAGATCGTCGTGCAGCTCCTCCTGGAGAAGGTCGATCCCCTTGACACCGGCCTCCGCCGAGGCGCTCAACGAGCGTTCCACCTCGGAGCGGATGTCGGACACGAGATCGTCGGCCTGCTCGATGAACGGCACCCCGCGGAAGATCACGTCGGGCGCGACGACCGACTCGCCGGACTGCTCTGAGACCGTCGCGACGACGATGAAGATCCCATCCGCGGACAGCATCCGCCGGTCACGCAGGGCGACGTCGGCCGGGTCGCCGATGTCGACGCCGTCGACGAAGATCATCCCGGCCCGCTCGGGTTGGCCGAACCGCGCCCCGTCGCCGTCGATCTCGAGCGGCAGCCCGTTCTCGGACTCGAACACGTGGTCGGGGTCGATGCCGACGGCGTCGGCCAGCTGGGCATGCAGCCGGATTCGCTTGTGGTCGCCGTGGATCGGCATCACGTACCGGGGGCGAACGAGGTTGAGCATCAGCTTCAGCTCTTCGACGTAGCCGTGACCGGAGGCGTGAATCGGCGCGTCACGGGCGGTGATCACCGAGCAGCCGATGTGGAACAGCCGGTCGATCGTCTCGTTGACCGCCCGCTCGTTGCCGGGGATCGGCGTCGCCGAGAACACGACCGTGTCGCCGCGGTGCAGGGTGATCTGGCGATGATCGTCGTAGGCCATCCGCCGCAGCGCCGACAGCGGCTCACCCTGGGAGCCGGTCGAGATCACGACGACCTTGTGGTCGGGCCAGTCCTCGACCTCGTGGGGCTGGATCAGCTGGCCCTCGGGGACCTCGATGTGACCGAGCGAGCGCCCGATGTTGACGTTCTTGCGCATCGAGCGACCGACCAGCGCGACCTTGCGACCGAGCGCGGCGGCCGCGTCGACGCACTGCTGGACGCGGTGGATGTTGGAGGCGAAGCTGGTGACGACGATCCGGCCCTCGGCGCGGGCGAACACCTCCTCCAGGTGCGGTCCGACCTCGCGCTCGGACGGCGAGAAGCCGGGCCGGTCGGCGTTGGTCGAGTCGCCACAGAGCAGCAGCACGCCGTCGGATCCCAGCTCGGCGAGCCGGGCGATATCGGCCGGCGAGCCGTCGACCGGCGTCTGGTCGAACTTGTAGTCGCCGGTCAGCAGCACCGTTCCGAAGTCGGTTCCGACGGCGACCGCACAGGAGTCCGGGATCGAGTGGGTCATGTGGATCAGCTCGAGCGTGAACGGACCGGCCTTCAACTGCTCGCCGGTCACCACGTCCCGGAGATCGACGTCCCGGAGATTGTGCTCGTCGAGCTTGGAGTGGGCCATCGCGATCGTCAGCGGACCGCCGTAGATCGCCGGCGCGAAATCCGGGTCGGCCGCACGCAGCTCGCGTATCACCCAGGGAAGCGCCCCGAGATGGTCCTCGTGGCCGTGTGTGATCACGATCGCCTCGATCTCGGCGGCCCGTTCGCGCAGGTAGGTGAAGTCGGGCAGCACGAGGTCGATCCCGAGCATGTCGGTGGTCGGGAACCGCAGGCCGGTGTCGACCACGACGATCCGGCCCTCGTACTCGAGCACCATCATGTTCTTGCCGATCTCGCCCAGCCCGCCGAGCGGCAGGACCCGGAGCTGCCCGCTCATCGGCCGCCGCCGGTGGCCGGCCCCGCCGCCAGCGGGGCTGTGCCTGCGCGCAAAGCGTTCACGCCGCGGTGGCCAGCATGCCGTGGCGCTCGAGCATCACGCGCACGACCGACAGCTCTGAGTCGTCCAGCGGCACGTAGGGCAGCCGCGGCCGGCCGGCCTTGACGCCGATCAACTCGAGCGCCGCTTTGATCGAGCATGCCAACGGTGCGACGCCGAGGTCGCGGTAGACGTCCTGCAGACCGGCATCGATCTCACGCCGCCGCTCGGGCTCGTCAGCCATCCGGTGCAGCTCCTCGCCGAAGATGTGGCTGGAGGTGAGGATCCCGCCACCTTCGCCCATGTCGAGCACGTCGGCGAACAGGTCGTCGTTACCGGCATACACCGTCAGCCCGTCGACCTTGGCGAGATTGTCGGGGTTCGCCTGCTTGACCCCCTCGATGTGGTCCAGCTGCGCGAGCTCGGCGAGCAAATCGTTGGGCAGGTCCGAGCCGGTGCGCTGCGGGATGTTGTAGAGCAGGATCGGCAGCTCGGTCGCTCTCACGACCTCACCGTAGTGCGCGAGGATCCCGCGGCGACTGGGGCGGTTGTAGTACGGGTTGACTGACAGCAGCGCGTCGGCGCCGAGCTCGGTGGCGCGCTCGGTCAGCATGACCGCGTGCCGTGTGTCGTTGGAGCCGACGCCGGCGATCACCGGACAGATGCCCTTCATCTCAGAGACGGCGAGTTCGATCACGCCGAGGTGCTCGTCATCGTCCATCGTGGCGGCCTCGCCGGTCGTGCCGCACACGACGAGTCCGTCGGATCCGTGCTCGACCAGATGGTGCATCAATGCGGCCGCGGCGTCCTCGTCGACGTTGCCCCGCGCGTCGAACGGGGTGACCATCGCGGTCAGGATCGGGCCGAAGTGGAGCGCCATCTCCTACCCATTATCGCAGGGCCGCCCGACGGCGCGATGCGACCGGCCGCGCGGACGCGATCGGCCGGCTCGTCAGCCGAGCATCCGCTCGTACACGCGCCACCGCTTGACGATCCGTCCGCCCATCGCCTCCAGGCCGCGGTTCATCGAGGTGTTGATCTCGAGGATGAAGCTCGCCTCGCCGCGCTTCTGGCGGCTGTGCTTGGCGACGTCAAAGTGATGCAGGTACAGCGCCGCCGCGACGCCGGTGTGCTCGTATTCGGGCAGCACGCCGAGAAACCCGACTCGGAGACGGTCGATGATGCTCGCGCGGCGCAGGTAGTACCACCAGCCCAGCGGCAGCAGCCGCCCGCCCATCTTCTTGTAGACCTGATGGATGTCGGGGATCGTGATCGCGATCGCGATCGTCTTGCCAGCCTGCTCGGCGACCATGAACCAGTCCTTGGAATAGACGAGTCGCATGTCCATCGCCAGCTGATCGAGGTCGGCCTTGGTGTACGGAACGAAGCCCCAGTTGTGCGACCACGCGGCGTTGTAGACCGTGGCGAACTCATCCATCTCCGCTCGCATGTGACGCCAGGACATCGGCCGGATCGTGATCCCGTATCGATCGACGGCGCGCTGGGCGACGCGCGGCAGCCGGGGATCCATCCGCTCGCGGTCCGAGATGTCCAGGTCCCAGCCGAGCAGGTCCATCGCCTTGGTCAGCCCGGCGTGCTCGCAGCGGGACGGGTAGTAGCGCGGGTTCCACGGCTCACGGATCAACGGCTCGCGGTCGAACCCCTCGAACATCACCCCCGCCTCGTCGTTGATCTGGAAGTTCATCGGCCCGACCATCCGCTCGCAGCCACGCGTCGTCAACCAGCTCTCGGCGGCCGCCAGCAGCGCCTGCAGCACGTCCGGGTCATCCTCGAACTCGAGGAATCCGAACATCCCCCAGCGGCTGTGGTGAAACCGGTTGAACTCGTAGTCGACCTGCGCCGTGATCCTGCCGATCACCCGGCCGTCGCGACGCGCCAGGAAGTACTCGGCCTCGCCGTGCGTGAAGAACGCGTTCAAGCGGCGGGTCAGGAACACGTAGCGCTCGAGCTTCAGCGGCGGGATCCACGGCGTGTTGGCATGCAGCCGAAACGGAAGCGCCACGAACGCGCGCAGGTCGATCGGGGTCCTCACAGCGCTAATTTCGATCGGCATCCGGCCAGAAGCGTATTGGAGGTGACCGATGACGCCGCCGTTCCCCGATCCGGGCGCCGACGCGCCGTCGCTCGATCACGTCCAGGTGGCCGCCCCGGCCGGGTGCGAGCCGCAGGCACGACGGTTCTACGGCGAGCTGCTCGGACTCGCCGAGCTCGACAAGCCATCGCCGCTGCGCCGGCGCGGCGGGGTGTGGTTCGCGCTGTGCGGCGGGCAGTTGCACGTGGGCGTCGCCGACCCGTTCACGCCGGCACGCAAGGCCCATCCGGCGCTCCGGCTGCGCACCGATGGCGCCCTGCACGGGCTGGCGCGTCGGCTGGCGGCGGCCGGAGCCCCGGTCGACTGGGACGAGCAGGTGCCATCGGTCCGGCGGTTCTTCACCGAGGACCCGTGGGGCAACCGGCTCGAGTTGCTCGCACCGGCGGACCGGTGAGGCAGGCGCGGGCGGCTATTGCAGCGGGATCTCGACGCCGCGTTCGGAGTCCGGGCGCGGACCGTGGATCCGCCGCTCGGACTCTTCGATCGCGACGTCGTTGATCGACGCCTCGCGCCGCGTCATCAGTCCGTGCTCGTCGAACTCCCAGAGCTCGTTGCCATAGCTGCGCCACCAACGCCCGTCAACGTCATGGGACTCGTACTGGAAGCGGACCGCGATCCGGTTGCCGTCAAAGCTCCACAGCGACTTGCGCAGTGCGTAGTCGCGCTCGCGCTCCCACTTCCCCGACAGGAACGCGACGATCTCGGCGCGGCCGGTCACGAACGCGTCGCGGTTGCGCCATTGCGAGTCCTCGCTGTAGGCCTTCGAGACGCGTTCGGGGTCACGTGTGTTCCATGCGTCCTCGGCGGCTTGAACCTTTTGACGGGCGGTCTGGAGCGTGAAGGGCGGGTAGGGCGGGCGGTCGTCGGCCATGGCGGCAACTCCTGGTGGCTGTGTGCTCAGGTCTCGGCACCATTGAGAACGAACGTTCTCCACGGCCGTTCCCTATACTAGAGAACGATGGTTCTCGATGTCAAGCACGATGATCCGCGCGGACGGCTGCTCGACGCCGCCGAGGCCCTCTTCTATGCGCGCGGCGTCCAGGCCGTCGGGATCGACGAGATCCGTGACCGTGCCGGGATCTCGCTCAAGCGGCTGTACCGCGCGTTCGGCTCAAAGCAGGGGCTGCTGATCGCGGTGCTCGAGCGCCGCGATCTGCGCTGGCGCGTCCGTCTGATCGACCATGTGGAGCGCCATCGCGACCCCGGAGCACGGATCCTGGCGGTGTTCGACTGGCTCGAGCTGTGGTTCTCCGAGCCCGACTTCCGCGGCTGTGCCTGGGTCAACATCTACGGCGAGCTGGGCTCGGTCTCCCCCTCCGTCGCCGATCAGGCGCGCCGCCACAAGCGCGCGTTCCGGACCTATCTTGACGGCCTCGCGCGCGCGGCCGACCTCTCGCCCGACGCCGCTGACGCCCTCTACCTGCTGGCCGAGGGGGCGATCGTCACGGCCGGAATCTTTCAGACCGTCGCGCCCGCAGCTCAGGCGCGTGCCGCGGCGCGCGTGCTGCTGGCCGGCTGAGCCGGTCGTCGACGCGACGGTCAGACGCCGGGCTGTGGGACGAGCTGCGCCAGCGTTCCGGCGCGGCGAAGTGGATCTTACATTCCATCTCGGAATCAAAACGAGCGCGATCTGACTGGTTTGAGACGATCATCGGATCGAGACTGACCGCATGTCGACGATCACCGCACCCTCCCACGGCGCGCGCGTGACGCGCGGCCGGCTGTCGCAGCTCGAGCACCCCGGGCGGGCGTTTGCCCACATCGGGCCGAACTGGTTCGCATCGGTGATGGGCACCGGCATCCTGGCACCGGCGGCGATATTGCTGCCGGTCCACGTCACCGGCCAGGCTGAGTTCGCGATCGGCGCGTGGGCGCTGGCCGCGGTGATGCTGCTGGTGCTCGCGGCCGCGACGGTCACGCACTGGGTCCGCCACCCTGCGATCGCCCGCGGCCACCACCGTAACCCGGCGATGGCTCCGTTCTACGGAGCGCCGCCGATGGCGATCCTGACGGTCGGCGCGGGCACGCTGCTGGCGGGCAGCAAGCTGATCGGGATCGCTCCGGCGGTGACGGTCGACGAGCTGCTGTGGACGATCGGCACCGTCGCCGGGCTGGCGTGCACGATCGCGATCCCATATCTGATGCTCACGGGCGCGCCGCTCGCGCTCGAGCAGGTCAACGGCAGCTGGCTGATGGCGATCGTGGCGCCGATGGTGTCGGCTGCGACCGGGGCCGCGCTGATCGCCCATCTGCCGGCAGGCCAGGATCAGCTGACGCTGGCGCTCGCCTGCTACGGCATGTTCGGCGTCAGCCTGATCGCTTCGATGATCGTGTTCGGGCTGATGATCGCGCGGTTGGCGCGCCACGGCACCGGCCCCGCGGCGCTGGTCCCGATGCTGTGGATTGCCCTCGGGCCGCTCGGGCAGTCGATCACCGCGGTCGGGCTGCTGGCCAAGGCCGCCGAGCCGGCGCTGCCCGCGTCGCTGGCACCGGCGATCCACGGGCTCGTGATCGTCTACGCGATCCCGGTCTGGGGCTTTGCGGTCGCGTGGCTGGCGGTCGCAGCCGCGATCACGATCCGCACCGCGCGCACCGGCTTGCCGTTCGCACTGACGTGGTGGGCGTTCACGTTCCCGGTCGGGACGATGGTCACGGGCACCTCCGTGCTGGCGACGACGCTCGGCGCGCACGTGCTCACCTGGGCCGCCGTCGCATTGTTCGCGCTGCTGCTGACTGGCTGGTCGGGCACGGCGATCCGAACCACGCGCGGCACCTGGCGCGGGACGCTGCTCAATCCCCCGGCCACCGCTGGTGCCCGCGCCGGCCAAGCGGTAGGGTCGCTCCCGGGAGAAGCCGGGTATCTACACGAGAGGGAGCGTTAGAGATGTCAGAGGAGCTCAAGGAATCGGTCGACGCAATACTCGAGCGCGTGGTCAGCGGCGACGCGCCGGTCGCCGGCGTGAGCGCGGTGGCGACCGACCGCGATGGCACGATCTATGAGGGCGCCGCAGGCGTGAGGAAGCTCGGCTCCGAACAGCCGTTCACGACCGACACGGTCTGCGCGATCTTCTCGACGACGAAGGCGATCGCCGGCACGGTCGCGCTGATGCTGATGCAGGAGGGTGCGCTCGACATGGACGCTCCCGCCCGCGAGTATGCGCCGGCGATCGGTGAGCTGCAGGTTCTCGAAGGATTCGCCGAGGACGGCAGCCCGCAGTTGCGCGCCCCCAAGCGCGAGATCACGACGAAGATGCTGTTGACGCACACCGCCGGCCTCGCGTACGACTTCTTCAACGAGAGCTACTTCAAGCTCGCCCAGGAGCACGGGCAGCCGAGCGTGATCACCGCCAGCCATGCGTCGATCCGCACGCCGCTGCTGTTCGATCCGGGTGAGCGCTGGGAGTACGGCTCGAACATCGACTGGGTCGGTCAGGTGATCGAGGGGATCACCGGCAAACGGCTCGGCGAGTCGATGCGCGAGCGGATCCTCGATCCGCTGGGGATGACCAGCACCGCGTTCACGATGACCGACGATATGCGCTCGCGGCTGGCGACCATCCACCAACGCGCCGACGACGGCTCGATCGAGCCGCTGGACCTGATCCTGCCGCAGGACCCCGAGGTCCACATGGCCGGACACGGCCTCTACTCGACCGCCGAGGATTACGCGAAGTTCATCCGCATGTGGCTCAACGACGGCGCCGGTCCCGATGGCCAGATCCTCGATCCCAAGACGGTCGAGCTCGCGGCCGGCAATCACCTCGGCGACCTCAAGGTCAAGATGCTGCCGGGAGTGATCCCCGCGCTCTCCAACGACGCGGAGTTCTTCCCCGGGATGCCGAAGTCGTGGGCGATCACGTTCATGATCAACGACGAGGACGCCCCCACCGGCCGGCCCGCGGGCTCGCTGGCGTGGGCCGGGCTGGCGAATCAGTATTACTGGATCGACCGCAGCAACGGGGTCGGCGGCTTCTGGGCGACGCAACTGTTCCCGTTCGCGGACCCGACCTCGGTCGGTGGCTACTTCGACTTCGAGACGGCCGTGTATCAGTCATTGCGGGTGCCCGCGGCCGCCTGAGCCCGGGTCACCGCACCGGCAGCGCGTCGGGCGACATCAGCTCAGACCACGAGCGTCAGGGCACGCGCCGCGATCGCCGCGGCGCGAGGCCCTGCCACCATCGTGCTCCGCCGCGCACCCGGGACGCGCCGCGCACCAGGTTCTACGGTGACCCGCCTCGAACCCGCTAGAGCAGGTGCTCAAGCCCGAACAGCGGCGACTGCGAGAGTGACCCGACGCGGCGGACGGCCAGCAGCACCCCCGGCATGAACGACTGCCGGTCGATCGAGTCATGGCGGATCGTCAACGTCTGACCGACGTCGCCGAGGATCACCTCCTGATGGGCGACCAGCCCCGGCAGGCGGACCGAGTGGATCGGGATCTCAGGGCAGTCGCCACCGCGCTGCTCGGCAACCGCCGCGCGCATCAGCGCCGCGGTGCGCGCCGCGGTCCCCGACGGCCGGTCGAGCTTGGCCGCGTGGTGCAGCTCGATGATCTCGGCCGAGCGCATGTGCCGGGCGGCGGTCACGGCGAACTGCATCATCAGCACCGCCCCGATCGCAAAGTTCGGGGCGACGAACACATTGGCACCGGCGCCGCGCAGATCGTCGAGCGTGTCGGGCGCGAAACCGGTCGTCCCGATCACGGCATGGACGCCGGCTGCGACGGCCTCGTGGGCGTTGGCGACCGCGGTCGACGGGACCGTGAAGTCGACCAGCACGTCCGGCCGGCCGTCGGCGAGCGCCTGGGTCAGTGACACGTCCAGCGCCGGGTCCGCGCGCGCGACCAGTTCCATATCCTCGGCGCCGTCGACGGCGTCGCAGACGGTCGCCCCCATCCGCCCGGCCGCGCCAGCGACCGCGACCCGAATGATCGGCGTGGCGTCGCTCCTCGCCATCGTCGCTCAGCCCTCGGCGAGCGCCGGCTCGGCGGCCGCCAGCGCCTGCTCGAACCGGTCGGCGTCGGGTCCGATCCCGGCGGCGGTCAGCCGCTCGGGGGCCCACAGCTCGTGGGCGAGCGCGGCGAGGTCGTCGAGCGTGACGGCTTCGATCCGCTCCTGGACCTCGTCAAGCTCCATCAACGGCGTCCCGGCCAGCACCTCCGCGCCGAGCCGGTTCATCCGCGCGCCGGTCGACTCCAGCGCCAGGAGCACCCGGCCCTTGAGGTTCTCCTTGGCGCGGCGCAGCTCGTCCGCGGTCGCCGGCTCACTGCGCAGGCGCCCGAGCTCGGTGCCGACGACCGACAGCGCCTCGAGCAGATTGTCTGCCCGGGTGCCGATGTACAACCCGATCTGACCGGTGTCGCGGTAGGCGGTCGTGAACGAGTAGACCGAATAGGCCAGGCCGCGCTCCTCACGGATCTCCTGGAACAGGCGCGAGGACGACGTGCCGCCGAAGACCGAGTCCAGCAGCCGCAGCGCGAACCGCCGGTCGTCGTGGCGCGAGACGCCGACCCCGCCCATGCAGACGTGGAACTGCTCGGTGTCCTTGCGCTCGAAGCGCGGGCGTGGCACCAGCACCGGGGGCGCGGCGCCGTTGATGCTGGCCACGGTGGGTGCCGCCGCCGGTGCACCGGGACCCCGTTCGGCGCAGAGCGACACGAACGCGTCGTGGTCGATCGCGCCGGCGGCGGCGATCACGATGCGCTCCGGTCGGTAGCGGTCGGCATGGAACGCGACGATCTGATCGCGCGCGGTGCCGGAGATCACCTCGGCACGGCCGATGATCGACCGCCCCAGTGGGTCGTCGCCGAACGTCGCCGCGCCGAGCAGATCGAACACCTTCTCCTGAGGCTCGTCCTCGTACATCGCGATCTCCTCGAGGATCACTTCACGTTCGGAGTCGATCTCGACCAGCCGCGGGCGGAACACCATGTCGGCCATCACGTCGAACGCGGCAGGCAGATGCTCGTCGATCACGCGGGCGAAGACCGAGGTCGTCTCCTTGCCGGTGCCGGCATTCAGCTCGGCGCCCATCCCATCGAAGATCTGGTCGATCTGGACCGACTCGTAGCGGTCGGTGCCCTTGAACAGCAGGTGCTCGAGCAGGTGCGACAGTCCCGCCTGGCTCTCGGACTCATACCGGGAACCGGTCCCGATCCAGATCC
>Ga0302325_10014180_pt1 | contig 16969 bp, 13 predicted proteins | sample Palsa_T0_2_FD_201948 | JGI IMG/M metagenome (GOLD analysis project Ga0302325, IMG submission 201948) | Peat permafrost microbial communities from Stordalen Mire near Abisko, Sweden - Palsa_T0_2 | ecosystem: Environmental > Terrestrial > Soil > Palsa > Peat permafrost | place: Sweden: Abisko... | reverse complement strand
ACCGCCCAGGCGAAGCTGTAGAGGACCAGCGCGCCGCTGCCGCCACGGGAGTTCGCGAGCACGATCACCACCGCGACCGAGGCGTCCTGGGCGATGAGCGTCGCCACGCCCGCGGCGGCCAGCGACCGGACCCGCGTGCCCACCCCGGCCGGGAACCGCAGCACCGGCCGCAGCCTGAGCCGGAGCCGCGCCGCGGGGATCAGCGGGGCCGCCACCAGGGCCGCGACCCCGGCGGTCGTTCCGGCCGCCAGCACCACCCAGGCCAGCGTGGGCACCGGCCGGAGCATGTTCTGGTAGCCGTTACCCACCACGCCGAACCAGAAGTACGCGCCGATGACGACCAGGCTGGACAGCACCGGCGCCAGCGCGGGCGCGCCGAACCGCCGGTGCGACTGCAAGATGCCGTACAGCACGACGGCCAGGCCGTACAGCAGGATCTGCGGCGCGAACGCCGCGAGCATCCGGGCGCCCATGGCGACCATGGCGGCCCGCGGGCACCCCGGCGTGCCGCCGAGCAGTACCGACACCAGCGGCCGCGCGATCACCGCGACCAGGACACTGACCGGGACGAGCAGCAGCACGGCCCAGCTGAGCAGCGCGGCGGAGATCTGCCGCACCTGCTCCCGGTCGGCGGCGGACGCAGCCGCCAGCCCGGCTGTCGCGGGACCGGCAAGCACCGGCACCACGACGGCCGTCAGTGCGCCGCCCGCGACGATGTCGTAGATGATGTTCGGCACCATGTTCGCGGTGGTGTACGCGGTGCCGAGGCAGGATGCCTGGACGGTGTGGGCGAACACCACCTGGCGGCCGAACCCGATCACCCGCGCCAGCATCGTGATGGCGCCGATCAGCACCGCGGCCCGGCCTATCCCCCCGCTCCGTTGCCGAGCACCCCCCCGCTCGGCCACGGGCACGGTCACTCGTCCGGCGGCGCTGGGTCGGGTACCTGGTTCACGGGCCGCCGACCCAGCATGTCGAGCCAGCGCAGGGCCGGGGTGCGCTCGATCACCTTGGTGAAGCTGACCTTCTCGCTGGCGGCGGTCAGCCCGGCGATGCCGGCGAGCAGGGCGAGCCTGGCCGGGCGGGGCAGGACGGCCGCGCGCGCGCCGAGCAGCGCGCCGAGGGCGTTCGCGCCGGCGTCGCCGAGCATGGCGCGCTCGCCGAGGTCCTCGGGGAGCAGGGCCAGCGCGGCTGCGACCGGGGCCGCGGCGCCGATCACCCCGGGGGCCCCGATCGCGACCGCGACCTTGATGGCCCGGCCGGGCCGCAGGTCGAACAGGTTCACCAGGTTCGCGCCCCCCGCGACGAGCCCGGCGTTGAGGACCACGTCCGCGGCCGGTCCGCCGGCCACGACAGCGGACAGGAGCGCGGTGACGCCGATGCCGCCCAGCTTCACCGTCCCGGTGGTCACCTCACCGTGGCGCAGCGCACCGAGATGCCCGCGGAACCCGCGCCGGTCCCCCGAGCCCGCCAGGTCGTCATAGGCCCCGAACGCCGCGGCTCCCGCCGCGGCCACGATCATCGCCGTGTCGGCGCGGAGCGAAGAGCCCTTTCGCGCCGTCTCGGCCTTACCGGGGGATCCGCCGATGGCCCGCACGCCTGCCTGGGCCAGCACGCCCGCGATCGCGCCGGTCGCGACGGCGGGTCCCTCAAGCAAGGTGACCGGCTCACCCCGGTGGTTGGTCCGCGACCACGTCTTGACGCCGCCGGGAGGACGACGGTTCAGGGCGGAGTACGCCAGCCGCGCGGTGCCGGCCGCGGTCGCGCCAGCCGTGAACGCCGCGAGCCGACCGGGCCGCTGCCGACTCATTTCTTAGCCTTCTTGCTCGACGAGGTGGGTGTGGGGGTCGGGGATACCGACGCGGACGCGGACGCGGACGGCGTGGGCGCGGGACTCGGGGCGACGGCGCTCGCGCCGTTGCCCGCGTACCCGTAGCTCCCGGCCTTGCCGCCGTCCAGCAGGATGGCCAGCGCCTGCATCACCACGGTCTGCCCGGACGCCAGGTCCGCGTCATCGACGGTAGACACCTGGTTGGCCACGTTGTTCGACCGCAGGACCGCGATCGGGCTGCCCTGACCCGAGCCCGCCGAAGAGCCCACGACCACGGTGGCCGAGCTCGAGGCCGCCAGCTCGGCGACCAGCGGCGGGAGCACCTGGTCCAGCGGGTCCGCGCTGCCGTCGGACAGCGTGTTCTGCGGGGTCACGACGACGACAAGGCTCGCCTGGGTGGCGGGCTGCCCGGTGGTGTTGAGGAACCCGGACGAGGCGTAGGCCGCGAGCATCGTCTGCGCGTTGCTGCTCTGATCGGCGCTGCCTGACTGCAAGCCGCCTGTCTGGGAGCCGCCTGCCTGGCCCGCGGCCGATTTCGGTGACTTGGCCAGGATCTCGGTGGCGATCACCTGGACGGCCTGCTGCTGGTAGCTTCCGCTGTTAGCCAGCGTGATGTCGTCGGAATGAGCCACGTCGAGGTTGGTCTGGTTCAGGCTGTCCTGGGTGGTGCTGCTGGTGGCGAAGAATTCCGGCTGCAAAGCGATCTGACCGGTCACGCTGGCCCCCGCGTCGAGGGCCGCGGCGGTGATACCGCTGACGACCGAGGACTGCGCGCCCGGCTCGGTGATGATCAGGACCCGCTGGCCGGTCAGCAGGTCCCGCAGGACGGCGGGCTCGACCGCCTGGGCATACGACTCGCCCTCGTTGGCCTGCGACTGGGCCGTGGCGAGCTGGCCGCGCGTCTGGTCGTATTCGTTCTGCAGCTTGGCGGTGGTGTGGTTCAGGATGTTGTAGGTGGGACCTTGCAGCTCGGCGGCGCCCAAGACGATCCCGATCGCCAGCGCGAGGAACACCGCCACGATGGAGACAAGGTGATAGCGAAAGTCGATCACTAGAATTTCCCGGTCAGCCAGTAGGTGAATGAATGCCAGGTCGCTTCGACGTACCTGGCCAGGATGGGGTCGGCGGGCGAGAACACCACCGCGACGAACACGGTCACCACCGCGGCGAGCACCAGCACGAGCAGCGACCAGCTGGAGATCCGGCTCTGGTACAGCTGGTGCACGCCCCGGGCGTTGACCAGCTTGCCCGCGACCCGCAGATGCGTGATGAACGTGCTCGACATCCCCGGACGGCCCTTGTCCAGGAACTCCTCAAGGGTGTGATGCGTGCCCACCACCACGATCAGGCTGGCCCCCTTGGCGTCGGCCACGAGCAGCGCGACATCCTCGCTCGTGCCGGGTGCCGGGCAGGTCACGGCGTCCAGGCCGAGCTCGCGCACCCGGGCCAGCCCGGGCGCACGGCCGTCCGGATAGGCATGCACCACCAGTTCCGCGCCGCAGCACAGCGACTCGTCTGATACCGAGTCCATGTCACCGAAGATGGCGTCGGGCTGGTACCCGGCCTCGATCAGCGCGTCCGCGCCACCGTCCACGGCCACCATCACCGGCTTGTACTCACGGATATAGGAGCGCAAGGCGGCGATGTCCTCGCGGTAGTGGTACCCGCGCACCACGACCAGGACGTGCCGGCCGTTCATGTCGGTTTCCATGTCTGGGGCCGGGATGCCGTGGGTGAGCAGTTCGTGCTCGCGCCGCAAGAACTCCAGGGTGTTCGCGGCGAACGACTCGATCTGCACCGCGACCATGTCCTTGGCGTCGGCCATCGCCGTGGCCACCAACTCGTCGGTCAGCGGCGTTCCCTTGGCGACGACCGTCTCGCCGACGTACAGGGTCTCGCCGTCCAGCCGGACCGTGGTGCCGTCGGTGACCTTGACGAGCACGTCCGGCCCGACTCCGTCCACGACCGGGATGCCCGCCTCGAGCAGCAGCTTGGGGCCGAGGTTGGGATAGCGCCCGGTGATGCTGACCGAGGCGTTGACCACGGCGGCGACCTTCCGCCTGATCAGCTCCTCGGCGCTGACCCGGTCCAGGTCGGAATGATCGATGATGGCGATCTCGCCAGGGTTGAGCCGCTTGGTGATGTTCTTCGTCCGGCGGTCCACCCGGGCCACGGCGATGATGCCAGGCGGCTTTTCCTCAGCCTTACCCCGCATTAGCAGTGGAATCTTCACGGACGGTACCTTCATCGAGTTACATCCTGCCAGAGCCGCAAACCCCCGACGGCCAGGTGCGCAACTGCGGCGTGTCACTCATCTAGTAACGAAGCGTCACTACGCATCGCGGACGATGCGCTGAAAGTACCACCCGAACCTGAAACTTAGCTGTGAGGACGAATAGCCTCCAGGCAGCCGGGGCAGACGGCGGGACGATGATGCTAAGACTGCGGAGCCCGTGGTTCCGGGAAAGCGATCAGGTAGTGTTGGAATCGTGATAAAGGGGGCGCGGTTTACCGAGGCTGACGCGGAAGCGCAGGTCCACGGTATCTGCTTCAAGACAGGCCCGCCGGTACGAGTGGGCGTCGAACTCGAATGGCTCGTGCGTGATCGCCACGATCCCAACCTGCCGGTACCGGCGGAACGGGTCGCGGCGACGCTGGCCGGGTTCGGATCCTCGAACCCGCCGAATGACCAGGATGACCAGGAACGGGCTGGCAGGTTCGTTCAGAATCCTGATTTTCCTTCTCTTCCCTCTGGTGCCTCGCTCACGGTTGAGCCTGGCGGGCAGCTTGAGCTGAGCTCGGCGCCCGCGGCTACGCTCGGTGAGCTTCTTGAGGTGACAGGGCGTGACCTTACCGCCCTTCGCGACGCGGCCGCTGGTGCCGGACTCGAGCTTTGCGGCTACGGCCTCGATCCGCTGCGCCCGCCCCGGCGCATCCTTGATCTCCCGCGGTACGTCGCGATGGAGAAATTCTGGGACCGTGAAGGCCCGTGGGGCCGCCAGATGATGTGCGGGACCGCGTCCGTCCAGGTCTGCGTGGACGCCGGCGAGGACAGCACGGGCGGATCCGGATACCGTGCGCGCTGGCGGCTGCTGCACGCGATCGGGCCGGTGCTGGTCGCGGCGTTCGCCAACTCCCCGCTCCGTGACGGGAAGCCGACGGGCTGGCGTTCGGCCCGGCAGCAGGTGTGGTCCCACATGGATCCGGGCCGGACCCGGGCGCCCGCGGAGAACGGCGACCCACGGGACGCATGGGCCGCCTACGCCCTGGACGCCAAGCTCATGTGCGTCCGGGAGCCCGACTCGCCGGACTGGACCGCGCCGGCCGGGCTGACCTTCCGTGAGTGGCTACGTGGCGGCCCGGCCACGTTGCGCCCGCCGACCGGTGAGGATCTCAAATATCACCTGTCTACCTTGTTCCCCCCGGTCCGGCCGCAGGGGCACCTGGAACTGCGGATGATCGACGCGCAGCTCGGCGACGGGTGGATCGTGCCCACGGCCGTCGTGATGGCGCTGACCAGCGACGCGCGAGCCGCCGAGGCCGCGATGGCCGCCGCTGAACCGGTGTGGGCGCAATCCGGGGGGCACATGGGGTCGATACGTCCGTGGCTGCGCGCGGCCAGGTTCGGTCCCGCCGACCCGACCATCAGCCGGGCCAGCAAGCAGTGCTTCGAGGCGGCGGAAGCGGCGCTGAGCCGCTCCGGCGCGCCCGCCCCGATCCGGCAGGCAGTCGCCGACTTCACCGAACGTTACGTACTGAAAGACCGTTGTCCGGCTGACGACCAACTGGAAGGAGTTTCAGTTCATGACCGAGCTTGACGCCGACACCGATACCGGCACCGCCGAGACCCTGCGGGAGCTGATCAGCAGGGAACTGACGGGCGCGCGCGAGCGGACGTCGCTGCTCACCGACGGCATGGACGAGGCCGACCTGGTCCGGCAGCACTCGCCGCTGATGTCGCCGCTGGTCTGGGACCTCGCCCACATCGCCAACCAGGAAGAGCTCTGGCTGCTGCGCGAGGTCGGCGGCCGCGAATCCCTGCACCCGGAAATCGACCCGCTCTACGACGCGTTCGAGCATCCCCGCTCGGAGCGCCCGACACTGCCGCTGCTGCCGCCCGATCAGGCGCGGGCCTACGGCCACGAGGTCCGCGGCCGGGTCCTGGACCTGCTTGACCGGGCCCGGTTCAGCGACTCCGGGTTCGCGCCCGGACGGCGGGTCGGGGACAGGTTCGCGTTCGGGATGGTCGCCCAGCACGAGGTGCAGCACGACGAGACCATGCTGATCACGCATCAGATCCGGACCGGGGCCCCGGTGCTGACCGCCGCGGCCTCGCCCCCGGCGCCCGCCGACGCGGCCGCGCTGCCATCCGAGGTCCTGGTGCCGGGCGGCCCTTTCACGATGGGCACCTCCACCGAACCCTGGGCCCTGGACAACGAGCGGCCCGCGCACGCCGTCGACGTCGCACCGTTCTTCCTCGACACCACCCCGGTGACCTGCGGCGCGTACGCCGAGTTCATCGCCAGCGGCGGATACGACGACCCGCGCTTTTGGACCGGGGCCGGCTGGGAGCACCGGCAGCGGGCCGGACTGTCGGCCCCGCTGTACTGGAGCAAGGACGGCGGCCAGTGGACGCGCCGGGTGTTCGGCCGGCCGGAGCCGGTGCGGCCCGACGAGCCGGTGCTGCATGTGTGCTGGTACGAGGCGGATGCTTACGCCCGCTGGGCCGGACGCAGGCTGCCGACCGAGGCCGAGTGGGAGAAGGCGGCCAGGTTCGATCCGGCTACCGGCCTGACCCGCCGGTATCCGTGGGGAAACGCGGACCCGCTGGCCGCCCACGCCAACCTCGGCCAGGCCTTCCTGCGCCCGGCGCCGGCCGGCTCCTACCCCGAAGGGGAGGCGCCCTGCAGGGCCAGGCAGCTCGTCGGGGACGTCTGGGAGTGGACCAGCTCGGACTTCCTGCCCTACCCCGGGTTCAAGGCATGGCCCTACCGGGAGTATTCGGAGGTGTTCTTCGGACCCGAGTACAAGGTGCTCCGCGGCGGGTCGTTCGCGGTCAGCCCGGTGGCCTCCCGGAGCACCTTCCGCAACTGGGACTACCCGATCAGGCGGCAGATCTTCTCAGGGTTCCGCACCGCCCGCTCTTTTGACACTCGCCGGGCCGGCGCGGCCCTGGAGACGGCCTGATGTGTCGGCACCTGGCCTATCTCGGGCCGCCCGCGACGCTGCGTTCGGTGATCATCGAACCGTCACACGGCTTGTACCGGCAGGCCTGGGCGCCGCGCCGGCAACGGTACGGGACCGTGAACGCGGACGGGTACGGCGTGGGCTGGTACGTCCCGGATGACCCAGACCCCGCCAGGTGCCGGCGGACGGGGCCGATATGGGCCGACGAATCCTTCGCCGACGTCGCTCGGGTCACCCGGTCCGGCGCGATGCTCGCGGCCGTGCGCTGCGCCACCGCCGGAACCGACCTGGGCGAGGCCGCGGTTCCGCCGTTCAAATCCGGCCCGTGGCTGTTCAGCCACAACGGCGTGATCGAGGGGTGGCCCGGCTCGGTGACCGGGCTCGCGGCGACCCTGCCCGCGGACCTGCTGCTCGACCTGGACGCCCGGGTCGACTCGGCGCTGGCCTGGGCGCTGGTGCGGTACCGGCTCCGGCTCGGCCTGGCCCCGGCGGAAGCCCTGGTGGACACCATCGGGGCGCTGCGGGCGGCGGGCGTGGGCGGCCGGTTCAACTTCCTGCTGACCGACGGCCGGGTGATCGCTGCGACCGCGGCGGGCGACACCTTGTTCTACCGGCCCGCTGGTGTTGGGGTCATTGTCGCCTCGGAACCCGGTGATGACGAGCCTGGGTGGACTGAGGTCCCCGGGGGTTCGGTCATTACCGCGACGCCCCATCAGGTCAGCGTGATGGAGCTGGCCACTGACGGAAGGATAGCGATCTCGTGACTTCCCTGGACCGGCGGCTTCCGGCGGGCTTCCTGGCCGACGCGCTGCGGCGCGACGCGCGGGCCGGGCTGAGCTCGGAGCCCAAATCGCTGCCGCCCAAGTGGTTCTACGACGCTCAGGGCAGCGCGCTGTTCGACAAGATCACCGAGCTGCCCGAGTACTACCCGACCCGGGCCGAACGGGAGATCCTGCGCGCCACCGCGACCCTGATCGCCGGGCAGACCCGGGCGCAGACGCTGGTGGAGCTGGGCTCGGGATCCTCGGAGAAAACCCGGGTCCTGCTCGACGCCATGCGGGCGCAGGGCGCGCTGCGCTGCTACGTTCCCGTCGATGTCAGTGAGGCCGCCCTGATCGCGGCCGGAGACGCGCTGTCCGCCGAGTACCCGGGCCTTGACGTGCGCGCCGTGGCATCAGACTTCGAGGAGCATCTCGGCCTGCCCACCGAGGGCGACGCGCCCGCCCCTCGGCTGGTCGCCTTCCTCGGCAGCACCATCGGCAACATGCTCCCCGACGAGCGGGCCTCCTTCCTGGCCCGGGTCCGCGCCGAGCTGCAGCCCGGCGACTTCTTCCTGCTCGGCACGGACCTGGTCAAGGATCCGGCGACGCTGGTGGCCGCGTACGACGACAGCTCCGGAGTGACCGCCGAGTTCAACAAGAACGTCCTGGCGGTGCTGAACGCCGAACTCGGCGCCGACTTCGACCGTGACGCGTTCGAGCACGTGGCCATCTGGGACTCCGCCACCGAGTGGATCGAGATGCGGCTGCGTTCGGTGTTCGCGCAGACGGTGCACCTGCCAGGCATCGGGCTCACCGTGAATTTCGGTGCCGGTGAGGAGATGCGGACCGAGGTGTCCGCCAAGTTCCGCCCGGCGGGAGTGCAGGGCGAGCTCGCCGCGGCGGGATTCACCATGCGATCATGGTGGACAGATGCTGCCGGGCAGTTCGGGCTCTCACTCTCCGTCCCCTCCAGGTAAGCACCGGTGGCCGAGTGTCCCGGATCCGGGTCAGTCCGTCGTTCGCGTGCTCCGCGCCAGGCTCAGATCGACCGATTCTGAAACAGCCAGGGCCCCAGGCCGCTGTTAGCGTCAGGAGCTAGCAAGCCGATCGCTCCAGGCTCGCCCTGGAGCACGCCTAGCAGACGGAGTGAGCCATGAAGGCACTGGTGTATCACGGCCCTGGCCGCAAGGCCTGGGAAGACGTCCCCGATGCCACGATCCAGGAACCGGCCGACGTCGTCGTCCGAGTCGACACGACGACAATATGCGGCACTGACCTGCACATTCTCCACGGCGACGTGGCCGCCGTGACCGACGGCCGCATCCTGGGGCACGAGGCGGTCGGCACCGTCACCGAGGTCGGCGAAGCGGTCAGCGGCTTCAGCGTCGGCGACCGCGTCCTCGTCCCGGCCATCACCAAGTGCGGCCGGTGCGAATACTGCCAGCGGGGCATGCCCTCGCACTGCCAGACCGTCGGCGGGATCGGCTGGATCTTCGGCCATCTCATCGACGGGACCCAGGCCGAGTACGTCCGGGTGCCGTTCGCCGACACCTCGCTGTACGCGGTGCCGGACAGCGTGACGAACGAGCAGGCCATCTTCCTGGCCGACTCGCTCCCCACCGGCTACGAGGTCGGGGTGCTCGCCGGCGGCGTGCGCCCCGGCGACACGGTGGCCGTGGTCGGCGCCGGCGCGGTAGGTCTTTCTGCCATCCTCACCACGGGGCTGTGGGGAGCCTCGAAGGTCATCGCGATCGACACGAACAAGTTCCGGCTGGAGAAGGCGCTGGAGTTCGGGGCCACCGACGCCGTCGAAGTCGGCCCGGGCACCGTCGCGGATGTCATCGCGCTCACCGACGGTCTCGGCGTCGACGTCTCCATCGAAGCCGTCGGCTACCCGGAGACGCTGCTGACCGCGGCTTCCCTGGTCCGGCCGGGCGGCACCATCGCCAACATCGGGGTGCACGGCACCCCGGTCGAACTGCCGATGCAGGACATGTGGATCCAGAACGTCAAGCTGACCATGGGCCTGGTCGATACGGTCTCCATTCCCACGCTGCTCAAGATGGTCGCCAGCGGACGGATCCCGGCCGAGAGGATGGGCACACACTCGTTCACGTTCGGCCAGATGGACGAGGCCTACGACGTGTTCAAGAACGCAGCCGCGAACTCGGCCCTCAAGGTCGTCATCACGCCGGGCTGACGTGCTGCCCGGCTGTCTTGCTGACCGGCCGCTGGCCTGCGGGCCGGGCGCTAGCCCGCTGACCGGGCGCTGGCATAGCGGCCGGCCAGCGGATTGGCTCAGCGCAGTGTGCCGGAGCCTGGTGCCGCAGTGACTACTGATTCGAGTGAGCATGCCGAGGGCGATCGCCCGTCATTGTGGATCGTTTACTACCGCCCCGATGGTAGTAACGATCCACGATGACTTAAACGGGCGGCGCGTCGCCGAAAAAAGACATCCCAGGAGCTTGAATATCAAACAGCGAAGCGACATTGAGTGCATTTCGCCTTCACGGGTCGGGCTTGCTGATGATCGTGTGGCAAAAACTCTCCGATAGGGGAGCTGGCGACACACGCTAACCATTCCGGCCTGCTTCAAGCTTCAAGCCGGGCATAAGGTGCATTTCGTTCTAGGTGGGTCGGCTGCGGGTGCGATCGCGCGTCGCCACCGTGCGCCAAACCCGGCAATTCGGGCCGTGGGAGCGGGGGCGCGTCACTGATCTTCCCTCCCCCTTCGCTAGGCGGGCGGGGAGGACACCAGGCGATGTCCGGGCGGGAAGATGTCAGGCGATGTAGCTGATGCCGAATGCGTCGATCTTGCGGTACAGGGACGAACGGGCGATGCCGAGCATGGCCGCGGCCTTGTAGCGGTTGCCCCTGGCCTCGTAGAGGGCCTGGATGATCGCGTCGCACTGCGCGGCCTCGAGCATGGACATCTTGCGCGGTCGGCGCTGGAAGCACAGCCGCGGCAGGTCCGGCGGCTGGATCTCGCCGACGGGCTTGCGGGCGATGACGTATCTCAGCACGTCCTCGAGCTCGTTGATGTTGCCCGGCCACGCGTAGCCTTCCAGGACCCGGACGACCTGCAGGCTGAGGCGCAAGGACCTGGCCCCCGCGAGGTTCCTGAGGATCGACATCGAGATGTCGCCGATCTCGTCAATTCGGTACCGCAGCGCAGGCACCCTGGTCATCTGGTGAAAGTGGCGGAGCAGGAGCCCGTAGGGGCGCGTGGCGTCGACGGCCGGGCTGTCGATGCAGCCGACGACGGAGAGCCCGGCGTCCAGCGCGAGGAGAGGCCGCAGCGACTCATCCAGACGGTGGGCCGCGACCGGTGACAGCCGGTTCAGCCCGCACAGCAGCAGCAGCTGGGGGTGGCCATCGGCGGTCTTGGCCAGATCGGCGACCGGATGCGACCCGGGGACTCCCGGCCCGGCCGGGAAGGATGCGCAGTTCACCGCGATGACCTGCCCGTGCGGGAACACCTGGCGGAACTGAGCGCGCACCAGAGTCTGCTTGCCCACGCCGGGTTCGCCGATGAGCAGGTGCCGCCTGTGCTGGGTGATGCTCGCCGCGATCTCCTGCCTGGCCCGGACGAACGGGGTCAGCAGCTCCTGGTTCGCGCGGATCCGGGCCTCCGCGTAGATCCGCTGCGTGCGCGCCGGTCCGCGCAGGTCCTTGGCGTAGTCGCGGCGGGCTGTCGGCGCGACGTGCGAGCCCTGGCGGCGGACCGCCTCGGGTATCGCCGCGGGACGCTGCGGATTCGAATGACGGCCCGCCAGCACGCACCCGACCAGCTGGCCGTCCAGGTAGACGCCCTCGGTGGCCGCCTCGGCGCAGCCGCCGGACGGCAAGTCCACGTGCTTGCTGGCGAAATCCTTCAGCCCGAGGCTGGCCAGCGCGAGATCAGTCAGCGCTCGCAGGTCAGCGGCGTCCAGCTGACGGGCACCGGCGTTGGTCATCCCCCAGTCGCCGTCGGTGGCCAGCACCCACTCGGTCTCCTGCTCGCAGCAGCGGCTGAAATGCTCGAGTATTGCCCGGGACCACTGGCGCGATCCTTCGGCCATCCTCCCGGCGATCCGCTGGGCCAGCATCCGCGCCGCCGCCAGCTGGAACATCGTTTCGTCCGACTCGTGGCAGATCACCAGCACCGCGCCGGCCGTCTCGAGATGACGAGGGTCGGGCACCAGGGAAGCGGCACCGCTGATGAACATCAGCCGGGAGTGGTAATGCTCGGCTCCCCTGATGACAAAGTCGCCTCGCTCGTGCAGGGCCACCGAGGCCGCGGTGGTTCCGACCGCCGCCTCGGCGTGGCTGTACCCCGGTACCAGCAGCACCTCATCAAGCAGCCGCGCCAGCCCCTCGTCACCATCGCGCCGGACCCGTACGGCGCCCATCGGGTCGACCAGCACCAGGGATACCGCGAGTTTCCCGGCCAGCTTGAAGAAATCGTCGAACGCATCCTCCGCCGCGGCCAGGACCGGCGAGCCGTGATCCTGTCCCGCAAAACGCGCGGTGACCTTGTCGGGGTCCACCCGGTGCCGGAGCGAGCGCTCCCACGAGGCGAGCACCTCAGCGCGGACGACATTCACCGGGACGAGGCTCGGGCCGCCTGCCAGCAAGGCCCGCCGGGCCGCTTCGAGATCAACCGCCCTGGGCATACTGCGAGACTACGCAGGCCCCGGTCCGCCGGAACGTCTCATCGTGAGCCGCCGCCGGCGATGCAGTCGCGGCAGGCCGTTCCCCGCGCGAAGGAAGCGCAGTGTGTGACGGGGGAACGGGCCGGGCCGCGGCGGAAGGAATACGTGAGGTGTGCCGGGGACGGGTGGGCGGCGCTCCGCGGCCGGCCGGGGAGTGCGGCTGCGCGATGTGGAGTTCGGCTATGGCAGGCACGCCGAGCCGGTCATCCGGGGCCTCAGTATCGACATCGCGCCCGGCGACCACCTCGCGATCGTCGGCCCCAGCGGCATCGGCAAGTCCAGCCTGGCCGGGCTGCTGGCGGGAATGCTGCGGCCCACGGCCGGCGTGGTCCTGCTCGACGGGAGGCCGACGACACGGCACCCGCAAGCGTCGCTGCCGGGCCTGCGGGTGCTCATCCCGCAGGAGGCGTACGTCTTCGGCGGGACGCTCGCCGAGAACATCGGATACCTGCGCGCGCAAGACGGCCCGCCGTCCGGAGCGGAACTCGACGCCGCGGCTGAGGCCGTGGGCCTGAGTCCGCTCGTGTCCCGGCTGGGCGGATACGACGCGGCCGTCAACCCGGCCGCCCTTTCCGCGGGCGAACGGCAGCTCATCGCGCTCACCCGGGCCTACCTGTCGCCCGCGCCGATTGTCATCCTCGACGAGGCCACGTGCCATCTCGACCCCGCCGCGGAGGAACGGGCCGAGGCCGCGTTCGCGGGCCGGCCGGGCACGCTGATTGTCATCGCGCACCGGATCACCTCGGCGCTGCGCGCGCGGCGCGTCCTGGTCCTGGACGGCAACCGCGCCCAGGCCGGTGATCATGCCTGTTTGCTCGCCAGCTCGGCGATGTACTCCGATCTCGTCGGATACTGGAGCGTCACGCCGGGCTCAGCGGCCGTACCGGCGGGGCGGGAGCGCGTCGCGGCCGGAGACTGACGGGTAAAGTTCGGTGCCTGATCCGTGCCGTGTCGAGAACAAGCCGACCGCTCCGACTTCGTGGTGAGAGCGTGCCGACAGGGCACGCGAGAGGTGGAGGGTGGACCCGATGAAGTACTTGATGCTGATTTACGGCAACCAGGAGAAGTGGGCCTCGATCCCGGCCGAGGAGTGGCCGGAGGCCATCGCCAAGCAGGACGCGTTCAATAAGAAATACCAGGCCACCGGCGAGCTAATCAACGCCTACGGGCTGGCGGACGCGGCCCAGGCCCGGCTGGTGCGCAGGGAGAACGGCCTGCCGGCGGTGACCGACGGGCCTTACCTGGAGACCAAGGAGTACATCGCGAGCTTCTACCTGCTCGACTGCGAGAGCGAGGAGCGGGCGCTGCAGATCGCGGCGGACATGCCGTGGGCCGACCAGGAGCCGGTCGAGTTCTGGCCGATCATGCACGAGGCCAAGCTGGATCTGTGACGGCCGTTCGCGTCGAGGACCTGCTGCGCGAACTCGCGCCGCAGGTCCTCGCGGCGCTGGTCCGCAGGTACGGGCAGTTCCACCTGTGCGAGGACGCGAGCCAGGAGGCGCTGATCGCCGCCGCGCGGCAATGGCCCGCCGGCGAGCTCCCGGAGAACCCGCGCGGCTGGCTGATCACGGTCGCCTCGCGCCGGCTGATGGACCAGGTCCGCAGCGAGCAGTCACGGCGGGACCGGGAAAAGCAGATCGCGGTGGCCACCCCGGCGTCCGAACTTCTGGCTCCCCCGGCCGACGCCGGACCGGCGGACGGCGACGACTCGCTGGCGTTGCTGTTCGGCTGCTGCCAACCGGAGCTGTCCTCACCCAGCCAGGTCGCGCTGACCCTGCGCGCGATCGGGGGGCTCTCCACCGCGCAGATCGCCGCGGCCTTCGGCGTGCCCGAGGCGACGATGGCCCAGCGCATCAGCCGCGCCAAGCAGACGATCAAGGCGACCGGGCTTGACTTCGCCATGCCGACCGGGGTGGAGCGGGCCGACCGGCTCCGGGCCGTGCTGCACGTGCTCTACCTCGTCTTCAACGAGGGCTACACGGCCACCGACGGGGACGAGCTGACCGTGCCGGCGCTGTCGCAAGAGGCGATCAGGCTCACCCGCTGGCTGCACCGGCTGCTCCCGGACGACGCCGAGGTGACCGGCCTGCTGGCCCTCATGCTGCTGACCGATGCGCGCCGGCCGGCCCGTACGCGCTCCGATGGGTCGCTGGTGCCGCTGGCCGAACAGGACAGGCAGAAATGGGACCAGACGCAGATCGCGGAGGGAACCGCGCTCGTCGCCGCGGCGCTGCCCGCCGGGGAGGTCGGCCCCTACCAGCTGCAGGCCGCCATCGCCGCCGTGCATGACGAGGCCACGACCATGGCCGGCACCGACTGGCCGCAGATCCTGGGCCTGTACAACCTGCTGGAGCTGGTCGCGCCGAACCCGTTCACCACGCTCAACCGCGTGGTGGCCCTGGCGATGGTGCACGGACCCGCGGCCGGGCTGGACGTCCTGGCGGCGCTGGCCGCGGACAAGCGGATGGCGCGGCATCACCGCCTGCTCGCGACTCGCGCGCATCTGCGGGAACTGGCCGGGGATCCCGATGCGGCGGGCGCCGACTACCTGCAGGCGGCGCGGCGCGCGACCAGCGTGCCCGAACGCCGCTACCTGGCTCTTCAGGCGACCCGGCTGGGGCGGTAATGTGCTGGTCATGCTATTTCCCACATCTTTGGTTGGAAGCTACCCGCAGCCAGACTGGCTGATCGACCGGGGGCGCCTGCGGGACCGATTCCCGCCGCGGGTGCGGGCCAGGGAGCTGTGGCGGATAGACCCCGCCTACCTGGACCAGGCCCAGCGGGACGCGACGCTGCTGGCCATCCGGGCCCAGGAGGAGGCCGGCCTGGACATCCTCACCGACGGCGAGATCTGCCGGGAGAGCTACTCCAACCGGTTCGCGACCGCGCTGGACGGCGTCGACATCGACAATCCAGGCAGCGCGCTTGACCGCAGCGGTCACCCGAACCCGGTGCCGCGGGTCACCGGGCCGATCCGGCGGCGGCACCCGGTCGAGGTGGAGGACCTGCAGTTCTTGCGGGCGAGCACCGGCCGGACCGTGAAGATCACCGTGCCGGGGCCGTTCACCATGTCCCAGCAGGCGCAGGACGATTACTACGGCAGCCCCGAGAAGCTCGCCCTGGGGTACGCCGAGGCGGTGAACGAGGAGATCAAGGACCTGTTCGCGGCGGGCGCGGACATCGTCCAGCTGGACGAGCCCTACCTGCAGGCCCGCCCCGAGCCGGCCCACCAGTACGGCGTCAAGGTCATCAACCGGGCGCTGGAGGGCGTGACCGGCACTACCGCGGTCCACCTGTGCTTCGGGTACGCCGCGATCATCCATGACCGCCCGCCGGGGTACTCCTTCCTGCCCGAGCTGTCCGAGTGCAGCTGCGACCAGATCTCGATCGAGACCGCCCAGTCCGGTCTGGACTGCTCGGTGCTGTCGGCGCTGGACGGCAAGACGATCATCCTGGGCGTCCTTGACCTGAACGACACGATCGTGGAGAGCCCGGAAACCGTGGTCGCGCGAGTCCGGCGGGCGCTGCCCTATGTACCTGCCGAGCGGCTGGTGCTCGCCCCGGACTGCGGGATGAAGTACCTGCCCCGCGACGCGGCCTTCGGCAAGCTGACCGCGATGACCGCGGCGGCGGCCGGGTTGCGCGCCGAGATGACCTAAGACCGTACTACTGTCCGCTAGACGGCGCGGCCGGGAAGAATGCGTCTACCATGACTGTGTGTCAAGGGAGGCTGCCATGGCCGGACGCGGTGTCGGTCCTGACTTCGTCGAAGCGCTAGCGCGGGGCCTGAGCGTGCTGTCGTGCTTCGACGCGCGTCATCCGCGGATGACCCTGACCGAGATCGCCGCCGCCGCCGGCCTGGCCCGCCCGACGGCCCGGCGGCTGCTGCTCACGCTGGCCGAACTGGGCTACGTCCGGGCCGAGGGCGGTTCGTTCGCCCTGACTCCCCGGGTCCTCGGGCTGGGGATGGCCTACATCAACGCGCTCGGCCTGTGGGACATCGCCCGCCCGCACATGGAGAACCTGGTCGCCTCGACCAAGGAGTCCTCATCGATGTCCCAGCTTGACGGCTCGGACATCGTCTACGTCGCGCGGGTCGCGGTGCCTAAGATCATCACCTTGCGGGTGAGCATCGGGACCAAGTTCCCGGCGGTCCGCACCTCGCAGGGCAAGGTGCTGCTGGCCGCGCTGGACGAGACGGCGCTGCGGCAGTTGCTGGCGCTGCCGAGCGACGCGGGCCTGCCGCCCTACGCCCATGACCGCTCGGTGGCCGACGTCCGCGACGAGCTGCGTACGGTCCGGGCCCGCGGCTGGGCCCTGGCCGACGAGGAGCTGGCACCAGGGATCCGTTCGGTGGCCGCGCCGGTACGAGACGGCGACGGCTCCGTGCGGGCCGCCCTCAACGTCACCGTGCACGCGGCGGAGACCACGGTGCAGACCCTGGTCACCGAGCATCTGCCGAAGCTGCTGCGGACGGCGGGCGACATTTCCGCGGA